>MDSZ01121167.1_pt1 | contig 20642 bp, 32 predicted proteins | sample 811201 | NCBI WGS metagenome assembly MDSZ01 (sample SAMN05326647, study PRJNA326480) | marine metagenome | isolation source: seawater | place: Indian Ocean: North | collected 2010 | reverse complement strand
AGTTTACAGCTGATATCTCATGACAGGGGCAGATGGGTAATGAATTATTACCCATGACAACATCTAGTGTCGAGATAGAGGCCTCGGCACAAGAGGCCAGACTGATCACCGAAAAAAAATCCACCAAAAAATCCGGGCCTCCTTTCTCAGACCATGACCTCTCCGTCGTGAGGGCCGTCGTGAGTGCCTGTCGTGAGCCCCTCGTGAGGCCGTCGTGAGCACCGTCGTGACCCTTAATGACACGCTGTCGTGACCGGATCACACGCTGACCTGGCATAAATATCTTTATGAAGCTACAAGAGATCATAGGAACCAAGGAGAACATAGGACCTGCACCCAAAGATGTGTGTAAGTCAGGCAAGCCTGATAGCGAATTACCGGCGTCATGGTTGGCCTCATGCAGATCACAAGGATTACGTTCTCGCGACTCTGAGAAAGAACATACCATCAAAGGCAAAAGGATCAAGATAGATGGTAAGAAGATCAAAGGTCGCAAGTATGGTTCAAGCACTTCAACCACACCCGACTATAGTGATTAAGATCTATTAGCCCTTGCGGGTCGGGGGCAATTAGATATTATACCCCCGATTAACCCAAAACCTAATAGCGAGCCCTACGAGTTAATAGCGAGCTCTTTCTGAGATTACTGGCCTGCCGCATATATGGTAGCACTTGCGTAACTACCTCCAGTAGCAAACGAGTCTCTTCCCTGGAACACGCCTGGGTTAAGCAACAGCTTGTGAAGGTTCCACCGTTTCCTTTTCGGAAGCAGTCTGGTTCATCACTTGAGCTTTTGTCATTGGTTGCTCCAGTGCGATCCACTTCACAGAATCCATGTTAACACCATTCTTTAACAGTGTTTTGGTTCTGCTCACTGTGTCGTTAGTGAACAAGTGTCTTACTTTCCCAGATTCAAGTGTCACATGTGCATGATACTTGTATAGTGTGTCTTTAGTTGCCATAGTCCCTCCTTTGTGTTTTAGGTTTGGCACCTTTTCTTTTTATTGTTAATACTACTATAGCATATTATATCCATATGTCAACCACTATTTTCCACTATTTGAACACTACATATAGTGGTGATCTGGCCTTGTCAGGCCTTAGATATATGGTTTTAGCCACCTTTTCTTGTATGAAGAGAGATAACCCTGTAAGTTTTGACCACCCATATCTTTATCCTCAAAACCATGGGTCCGTATGGTTCGTATGACCCAGTCAAACAGCCTCGTATGAACCGTACGAGCCCAAAATAAATTCATCTTTTCTTATATTGAGTGACTTTTACGTGCTTTATCGCTCTGCTCTTTCAAGTTGTCTATCACTTCACTTGTGACACATGATACACTAGCACTCTGCATATTTGGGTATATGTTCAACATGTCCATTTGTATATCCCCTGTGTTGCGTTTCACGTACAGTTCGCAATCCAGTTGTGTGTCAAACGCATACTGTTTCACTGTGGGTATTGTTGCATTGTTCGTTATCACTATTGCTAATATAAACCATTTCATTGACTTCAACCCTTTGTGCCGGAGCAAATTGCTATGTAAACCGCTATCAGTACCGCGATCCATTGTATGTCTGTCATGTTAGTCCTCGTCTGTTGTTGAATCTGTGTGTTCATCATGCTTCTTGGCCACTGTGTGTACTGCTTTGATCACACGTATTTCGTCTTCTATGGCCTTGTATGTCACGATCTGACTGCAATTTGTCAGTGTGATTGACATCAAAATGATATAAAAGATCTTTATTTTTGCCGACATGATATAATTATATTACACGTTTTTTGTCGTTTTGTCAATAAGATCTTTTTGTTGTTGTCGCTTGTTTTGTTCGAATTCTCTGCCGGAAATGGCATGGATGTTCTGCCAGAATGTTCTACCGTTGTTGCGGTCCATGACAGCTATGATGGACAAAATGGGCAACACCAAGATCAGGAATGCCCATTCCACCACTGTACCTATCCACTTGCTCATGCAAGTATTTAACAGGATTATTTCTTTTTTGGGTTACTGATCAGTTCCCATTCTTCTTCTGTGTAAGGCCACATACTAGTTGATCTCCTCCAACAGCTTCGCCAACACTTTCTTTGACTTGCCCAGTGTCTTCACTGATTTGATTGCATCTATGTTTGATGTGTCACCGTCCACAACCACGAGCCCTATCATGCCCATGCCCTTGTGTGGTGTGCACCAATAATAGTATACACCTGGCTGTTCGAATGTGTATGAATACTGTTTGTTCATCTTGCTTTTCTTGGGTATTTCCCAACCATCTGGACCTGCTTTGAACTCCACGTTGTGTCCTTTTGATGTGGGCAACCAAGTGATTGTGTCACCGGAATTGATGTGTGCTATGTCATCCGAATACACCATCTTGGCTCCGTCTTCTCTTTTGTTCAACATGTCTATGATCATGTCATCTGCCAATGCGGCTGATGTGGTGAAAACAGTCATGAACACTGCTAGATAAAATGCTAAAACTCTCATTATAATATGCCTCCGTATCTCATTGCCTGTAGTGCAAATACTCCTGCCACGATGGCCAACATTCCCACTATGAAAAGTGTTGGTACCACAGCTTCCTGCACCCAATATTTTATGCTTGATTTTGTTGCGTTGAAGTTTTCCATAATTATACCTTTGTTGCCTTTCCTCTCCAAAATGCCACGCTCTTGCCTCTCATGTAATGATCGCCTGGCTCATAGCTTCTCTTGGCAGAATGTACTCTTGCCAATCTGATCTTTGCCATGTTCTTCAGCTTCATTTTGTCCTCTAGTTTGGCTCGGTCCAACATCAGCTTTTTAGCTTCTTCGTGTAGGCCCTGTCTGGCTAACTCTGCCGCGGCTCTTGAGTAGCCCATGAGCTCAAACCACTGTTTGATTGTTTCAAATAATCTTTGTTTCATGCTCGTAATTTCCTTTGTTATCTATAAGAGTTGATCGCTTTTCCGCCAGGTATAATCTTGACCTGGCCAAGTGTGAGCTGTCGCTGACGGCGTTCCAAGTCAACAAGGTCAGTAGAATTAGACAACCAAGTTTCTTCCCACTCCTGTGTGCGATCTCTAAATATGTTTTTAATGTAATTCCAAATACCCATTTAGCAAAACTCCTTACGAAAAGTATCGTAGCTGGGAGCTCTACCGTTGTGGGAAAGCATGTAATTGTAAGCAAAGAACCAGTCCTTGCCGTATTCTGTTTGTGCCCATCTCTTTAACTCTGCACGTCCCAGCTTACTAGAATTTCTAGTAGTCATCACGTGTGTCATCCAAGACATGAGCTCACTGATTAAGTGTCTCATTTTTTTCTCCTTAATTATATAAGTCTATGGATGCTTAAGGTTAGCAATACCCCTGGTCTCTTCCAGGTGTCACCACGGTACCTATCTTTCAGTACCACTTGTAAGGCATGGGATATGCCCAGGTCTTTGCCATGTGTCAACTCGTTTTTTATGAGCTGAGAGTCGCTCTTGATACAGACCCAACGAACGTCTTACAGTACTGTATCAATCTTATTTATACTATAGTATAATAAAGTTACTCAAATTCATAGTGTTAATTTTGCAAGGGTGTCATGCAAAAAAGTTAACAGTCTATTTCAATCAATCCTTTTTCTCTATCTAAAAATTTGTACTCAATTTTGACAGGATCGAACTGTGCGATCTCATCAAAAATAATTGCAGTCGGTAACGGTCCACAAGTGTAGACATCAAGTTGTAGCAGTCCAGGATCTGTTTCGTCCCAACAATGCAATGCTATGTGTGAAGTTTCTATTATGACCAATCCAGTCAATCCCCTGTTACCAGGTGTGTCTAAATATGTTGTGATAGGACCTTGGCAAACTTGCATACCAATCTTGGAGACTAATTCTGTTAACCATGTGTGAGCCCATTTTTGATTAGTCGGAGGCTTTCGGACTTCCGCTCTTACTATCAGATGTTTGTGTTCCACTGTCATTGATTCTACCTTCAATTTGATCCATTATCTTTCTGCCAGGTTTTTTATTAAGTCTTTCTGCTTTGTTTTTTCTTGATACTTCCAAACTTATTTTTAATACAGCTTCTTCTTCGGCCCAATACTCATCGAATGATTTTACCATACATACAATCCTAAATAAAATGATATGGCAATAACTGCTATCCAAAATATTATGCTAGATTTTGTCATTTCTTACTTTCCTATTGTATATATCACTTTCTTCAAGCAAGGTCATGTTAGCACCTGATACCTGTGCTGATCTTATTGTTGCAAGAGTGTCTTTTGGAAAACAATGTCCACCATAACCTCTATCAGCTGTGACTACTGAATGGCTATCTCCTATTCGAGTATCATCAGTTACAACTTTCCTTACTTCTTCAAAGTCAACTCCTTGTGCTTTACAAAAATCATATGCTTGATTGAAATAAGTCACTTTCATAGCTAAAAAACTATTTCTTAATTGTTTTGCAATGATAAGTTCTTCTGGTTGTGCGACTTTGACGTTTATTCTTCCTAGTGCATTTACAAACAAGTCCGCCCAAAAATGTGTATCCTTGCCACCCAGATACCAATCTTTGTTGTTCATGATATCAGTGCCCCAATGTTCGGCACGTAAGAACTCAGGTGAAAAAGTCAAGTTTTTGTTTTTACAACAATCATTTATCAATCTCCAACCTTCACAACTGATTGTGCTTTTGATCAAGTACGGTACATCTCTGCCAGCATCAATGACATCACCTACATTAGTAACATCACAATAACCGTTATTAGTGCCAGGTGTACTTACACAAATAATGATTGCGTCTGCGTGACGAAGATCACCATAATAACCTTTTGCAGGATCACTAACAATCACTTCGTGATATTTTTTTAAAATAAGTTCGTGGGCCATTCCCACATAACCATATCCTGCTATTCCTATTTTCATTAATGATTCCTTGTTCCATCAAATACACAAACAAAATAACAGCCGTGGTTTTCAGCATGAACACGATGAAATACACCATCTTCAATTAGTACTACATCACCTGGATAAACATTTATTGTTTTATCATCTAGTTCCATAGTTCCGTTGCCATTTACAAAATAGTATACTTCTTCTTGTCCTTTGTGTTTGTGTCCTCGTGTACTCATGTTAGGTTTTAAATCAGTACTGCTTAACACAAGGTTGTTTAATGTTTTGTTGTCTTTTAAAAGATAAGTTTCGTTGTCTTTAATTACTTCTCCACCTATGTCTGATATATTAACTTTCATTTAAATTCCTTTAATAAATTCCAAGTGTGTTGCCAATCTGTAACATGAAAATTTTCTCCTTGTTTGTTTACATCAGCTAAAGGTTTATCATTTCCATTTGTATTCATTTTGTCGCCAAAGAAGAAAATATGATCTGTTTCTAAATTAAAATCTTTGATTATTTGACGTTTATCTTTTCCTATAGGCATGATGTCTAGCCCTGTCTCTCCGGCCACTTGGGCTACACAATTATATTCTTTGGAAAACTTATTATTGAATTCTTTTGCTATGTGCCTTCTGTCATTAAACTTTTTATCCCAATCAACGTATTGATTCCTTTGTTCTCTTGTAGCATTTCTGCCAACAACACTAAAATTACAAAGTCCAGGTCTGTCATCAAAGTGCCAACCTGTCTTTGGTTGAAAATGATGATACCTTAATTTATCTTGTAACCAATTATGAGGATAAACTTCAAGTTTCCAATCATTGTTATAAATGTTTACGTCTTGTTCCCATACACTGTTGCCACTGCAATTATAAACACGTTTCGCAAGATTATATACTTCTTCGCCTATCTGCTCTATTGTTTTTATTCTATCACTTCCGGTAACTAGATATGTGTCGTGCTTTTTTTGAAAAGACATAAACCATTTTTTGAATTTAGGATCTATGACTCTACGACTTTCAGTTAACGTTCCATCAACATCAAATATAAATTTATTGATCACTGACTCTCTTTCTTAAATCACTTGAACTAAATCTGTGTTCTCTTTTGTTAAAATATAATTGTATACCTCTTTTTTTACAAATGTCTTTTCCGGTAAAGTCTTTTTCTTTGTACTCTTCTCCTAAGACTCTAACGTTTATATCGTACATACTCAATATATCTTCTAAATCAGATTCTGTTTGATAAGGAATAATTTCATCAACATATTTTACTGCATTGAGTTGAGTGTATCTTTCAACAACAGTTTGTATTGGTTTGTTTTTCTCCGGCCGGTCCATGCTAGGATCAAATTGTAATCCCACTATAAGGTAATCACATTGTTCTTTTGCTTCTCTTAACATTTGAATGTGACCAGCATGAAGTAAATCAAATGTGCTACAAGTGAATCCTATTTTCATATTTGTACACTTCCTAAAGGTTTACAAATGTATTGAACAGTATCCCAATCACCATCTGTGGGAATTGAAACATAAGATTCTAAAGTTTTGTAACATTCTTCTTTTGTATCAAACCATTGTATGTCTTGTTCGATACAGTCTGATCCCAAACAAACTGTCAATAAAATGTGCCATATTATTTCCATTTTTACTTTTTTCCTTAATATGTTAATTAATATAACACAATTTACTCCCAAAAATCAACCAAAAATTATAAATACTTTTAACGGGGGCCACTGCCGTATTAACAATTAACAATCAGGTAGTTCATCTCTATATCTCATTATCATATGTGTTAATGAACAGTGGCATTCTCATTAAATACTATTGCAACGATATACAACACCCAGGGACTACGACTACGATGAGAAGCAACGAATACACTCGTCGTCGGCTACGAAACAAGTTCACAAACCCAAAAAAAAGGAACAATGAGGGACAAGACCAAGTAGCCAGCGATAAGGACAACTTGAAAAAGTATCATGAACTGTTAGAAAAAGCAGAACGTGAACAAGACCCAATTGAAAAAGTATCTTTAGAACAAAGAGCCGAATACTTTCGTAAACTAGCACAAGAACCAATCGAAGATAATCAGTAAAATTTCTACTAAATAACTATAGAGGTTATAGAGAGATGTTTGAATATCACAAAAGACAAATAGACTGGTGGAAAGATAAACTTGGCATAGACTGGTACGGTGTTGCCTGGATATCATTCTTCAAAGGATTCACATTAGGATTTTTATTGGCATACTTTCTTTTTTAAAATATGAACTTCATAGGTAAACCTACTTGGAAAAAACTAAAAGCAAAGGCTCCTAAGATACCCAAACTGACTTGTCCAGCCATAGACCATGTACTTCACAAAATTGAAAAAATAAAAAACAGCAACGGACCAATAACTCAGTTTCAACATGACGTATTGATGAAAAGAATGGAAGAGTTAAGAGCCGCGAATGATAATCTTAGAGAGTCAGGCATATATTGGTACGAAGTCAGTAAGAAATTACACAAGAAAATAAAATAAAACAACTCAGTTAACTTATAAACTATACGTTTAAATATTATTGATATGAGTAGAAAGAATCGTGGCAGACGTCACAACAAAACTACACATCTAACACCAGACGAGATTCACGCACATGGCCTTATATCAGATAGATTCAATCCAAATAAAAAGAAAGTGCTTCACCCAAGAGGAGATGCACAAAGGGATTACGATCGTCTTTTAAGTGATTGGTCAAAATCGTTGGTGTTTGCTATGGGACCTGCGGGTACGGGTAAAACCCTATTTGCGGTACATCATGCCATTCAAGCCTTCAATTCAAAAGAAATCAGAAAGATAGTGATTACAAGACCAGCTGTGTCTGTTCATGAAGAACATGGTTTCTTACCAGGAGGTTTGGTTGATAAAATGATGCCATGGGTCAGACCTATCTTTGATATCATGACAGAATACTGGTCTCCTCAACATGTAAAATGGTTAATGGAAAGTGAACTCATTGAGATCGCTCCCTTGGCTTTCATGAGAGGTAGAACTTTTAAGGAGTCTTGGATTATTGCTGATGAGATGCAGAATGCAACTGTTGAACAAATGAAAATGATTCTAACTAGAATTGGTGAAGGTTCACGAATGGTTATTACTGGAGATCTTGCTCAGCATGATAGAGGCTACGAGGACAACGGCCTACAACACATTGTTAGAAAATTGGAAAGGCGTTCTAGCAAACACATGGCTACTGTTTTCTTTGGTAAGAACGATGTTGAAAGACATCCTGTTGTTACTGAAGTTCTTGATATGTACGATGGTAACCCTGCCGAAAAGAAGTTTACTTTAATTCGATAGCAAAGGTGTAAAAAATTATTTGTTTAGTAGGCGACCTTCTAATTCGCCTTCGACTTGGTATACCTTATTTTTAGGGATCCAAGCTCGCGGAGGGTCTTCCATGTCGTCAAAGTCGATCATGTTCCAGAAGTGTACAAACAATTCATCATGATCAATATGTATGTAATCTCTTTCATCGGTGACAAGTTCATTATTATAGTCTTCAAGATCTTCCATAACATATTGTATCTTGTTTCTTAATTGTTCTTTGTTATATTCAATCTTTCGTTGATAGTCCCAATAAGGTTTTAGTTCTGTGTAATCCTTATAAGAAATCATTTCTCTCATCTCCCTCGTGCTTTTATTTAAGATGTGCATATTACTAATATAGTGTATGTTTGTAAAATGTCAAGAGGCTAATGCATGTCTTACATGCTTATCTTGTGCTACTCTTTGTGGCTGGTTAAAAATATTAACTTTTTTCAATAGTTCTACATCTGCTGGACAAGAACATTCTGAGTATGGACATAAGACTGCTTTTGGTTTGATGAATGTCTTGTCTTTGTATGCGTTGGCTAACGGATTTTGTTTTATTACACCACACGCACTACCTCTAACATTTCCATCAGGACCAATATAAATGTAGTTGGTGCCAACATGGCACAACCAATTTTTAAAATTATTCTGTTGATTATTTTCTAAATGATCTGAATTCTCATATACGATTCCGTCCATGTCAATAGCTGGTCTTTTCATTGTAATGTTTGGAAACAATCTTTCCATATCTTCGTCTGGCCAATTACGTCCTACTCTTTCTATTTCTTGAATTACTTTCCAATCTTCACTTGTGTAGTTTGGTTCATATCTTTTTGTAGCATATATTGGCTTTAACTTAATAGATATTCTCAAGTCACTATCTTTAACTTTGTTATACATTTCTAAACATTTTTGTTTATAACTCGGATGATATAAAACAAAGATTGTAATGTTTGGAGTTTTTTCATACATGATCTTAGCCACATTCATTACGTGATCAACTTCGGCAGTTTCAGGATGAAAAGATATCACAAAGTAACGAAATGGATTTGTCACTTTAAGTTTTTTCCAATATCTTTCTGTCCTACTTCCATTTGTACTCAAACCAACTAAACAATGTTTTGATATCTCTTCATAAAATTCTGAAAAAGCAGGCCAAACTGTTGGCTCACCTCCCATAATATCAAAATCTGTTGAACTGATATCAACATCAGAATAAAAGTTTTTTGAAAAATCAATTAAGTTTGCAGTCTGCTCTTCATTAGGCCATCTATATTTGCCGTCAGAGTTTTGTGGTGGACAATAAGTGCAACTGTAGTTACAAGTGGTTGTACATTCCCATGTTATTTTCTTGTATTGAGATATTAATTCTATTTTCTTCATCACTATGCTATTTATTGGATTTTTTAAGGCAGTCAAAGTATTCACCAAGATGTGACTGTAGTGAATAATTTTTTCTTTTTGACTCAAAGAACTTTTGATCTTCCCAAAAACGATTAATGTGTTTTTGATCCAGATCATTATTCAATATAGCATCGTCAATTTTTTTAGCTAAATCGCCTGCGTTTTGAAAAATATGCATCTTATTACCATATAGGTAAGGCTTTAGTTCACCATATATTTTGTGCAGTGCTTTTTGATTAAACATTTTAATTTGCTGTGACTGTGGCCATGTTACAAGTTCTGCATAAGCTGTTAAATCATGATTATCTAGCCATTTACACAGGTTTACAGCGTCTACAATGGTGTATATACTAAAAGTTGGTACTACTGAAAGCCTAATCTTATCGGGGTGTAATTCACGCAATTTGAGGTACTTTTTGACGTTAGCTTGTATAGTTTTCCATTTACTTTTATATCTTGCATATTCTATATGTTGATTGGTTGCATCAATACTGAAATTTATTTGAACTTCATTAAATTTTAAAAGCTCTTCAACTATATTACTATCATACTTTGATACATTGGTTATAATTTTAATATTGATCTTTGATTTGTTATATGTGCTGATGGTGTCTAATAACTGAAAGAAGTCAACTAAATTATAGAAAGGTTCACCGCCAGCAACATTTAGATATTTTAAATTTGAATAATTTTTTATGTTTGCAAATATTTCATTTTTATTTTCAAACCAATTATTTAAAACTGTTTCTCCTCTTTCTTTAGCAATGGTATGACTATTATTTGCATTACAAAAATTACAAGCAAAATTACAAACATTACCTAATCTAATATCAACTTTTTCAATTGAATGATCTTGCACAAATTCATTAGTTGCTTCTATATTATCTATACTAGGATCTTTTGTGTTGCTATTGTATCTATAAGATCTTTCTATGCCATTGTTTTCTTCTTCTCTACACAATCGGCAACCATTTAGATCATTTAGATCTCCGGATAACACTTTTTTTCTTGCATTAACTAATTCTGTTGAATTATGTATATTATCAAGATTTGGTTGAACTTTATTTCTGTCAGTATAAACACAACATGGTAGTACCTCACCTCCTGTGGTAAGGTACACTGTTTTCCAAATATTGGAACAATAGTATTTGTCTACTAATTGTTTTCGTTGATTATCTGATATATTTGTTGCCATGAGTCTACTACTTTAACGTCGTCCCTTTTATAGTGCATATTATAATCATGTTTCATTAATAAAGGCTTTAAGCCAATATTATATGCAGTATTTACATTAATTATTCGGTCATCGATAAACCATAAGTTAGTATCTCTGAACTTTTCTAGTACTCCTTCTTTTCCTTCACCAGGAGTTAGGAAAATCATAGTACCAAAACAATCCGTTTCAAAGTAGTCTTCTAGGTTAAGATATCTGTAATATTGCCCGATTGGCTTATCACTGAAGCTAGTAATACCAATAAATCTCCAGCCTTCTTTGTAGAACTTATTAATATATTCAACAGAATCTTTCCATGGTTCAAGGGTACTTGCAATCATAGAAGTGTTAAATTCTTCTTTTTTAACTTGGCACTCATTGAAAGAAATACCAAACTCTAAGTGTATATCTGCGTCATGATGTGGGATACCTGTAGATTGATATCCTTGCATTTCCATCCAATCGACAAACTGTTTGTGCCAATTGAACACCACACCATCTATGTCAGCTAATATGATTTTATGTGTCATGTGCAGTTCCCTCTTTGTGTGTAGTATTTAAGGGAATTGCACCTAGACTTAAACAGCTATAATTTAAAATTATTTCTTGCCGACTGCGTCTAAAATAGCTTCTAATTCTTCAAACGCATGTTCTTCATCTTGGAATGATTGCTTGTATGCTACACGAATTGCTTTTGATAAAATAGTTGGTTTGATATCAAGTTCTTGTGCTATGTGTTTCACTGTATCGTTCAATCCAGCTTTAAGGTCATCCATTTCTTGCATAACCTTTGCACCTTCATTGATAAGTGTAACTAGTTTTGTTTTTTGTTCTGGTCCTATAGTAATGGCCATAATGTCCTCCTATCCAAAAAAGTTTCTTATTGACTCTGGTAGTTTTGCTTTTAAGGGGTTCCATATTGCTTCTTCAATTGGACCCAGATATTTAGGTCTTGGTGTCAACCAACCTATCAATATACCTATTAATATATAAGTCATCTTATCTCCCTAATTTTTTAGCCCTACCTAAAGGTAAAACTATTTTCTTTTCGTATAGTCCGCCTTTTTTAGCTTCCCATTCAACAGTTACTTCTTTTGCCTTCGTACCTGATTGAAATGACTTTACTGCTTTTTTATAACTTACTGCGTCAACAGTTTTAGTTTCTTTACCATCATTAAAGGTAAAGGTTCGCATTTTTGCCATAACCCTCCTAGGTTAATATTTTACTCTTTGCTCCAAATGTCTTATTTCCCAACCTGCACCTTTTTCTTTTCTTTGCAAGTCTACCCAGACGTTTTGTGCATCTAGCTTTTGATGAATTGAATTTATCTGTTTAATATTTTCTTTTAATTCGTTTACCAATTCAACTACTTTTGGATCTTTCATATTATTGTTTCCTTATAATACTTAACAGTATATACAAAAATAATTCCTAAGTCAATAAAAAAAAGGTTGCATTTAGCCAATCCTTTGTAGTATATTAATAATGTAGAGTAATTTACACACAAACAAACACACAACGAAAGGAGAAAATTATGTCTACAAATAAAAACGCTTATGAAATTCGTGCCGATATTCTAAAAGAGGCAACTGGATTAGTCACCCACAAATACGAAAAAGATATGTATATATGGGAATCAACTAGAACTAGAGATGAAAAGACTGGTATGATAATGGATCCAATCAATCAACCTAGTTTTCCGACTACGAAAGAAATATTAGATTGTGCAAATGAATTGTATTCTTTTGTGGATTCTAAGTAATCATTAAAAAAGGATAGGGTGGATTTCTCCACCCTACCCATATCGTATTAATTGCAATACAAATTAGCCTAGTTATTACTGAGCCGCTTTGTACTCAACTGCGATTGACATTGCACCTGATGTAGGTGTAGCCGCTGTACTTCCATCTGACTGCTTATATCTAACAGTTAATGTTGCGCCGCCGGCAGTAGCCGTTGCCGCATCAAGATCTATTATATAAGAACCAGTTGTTGTTACATCTGACTCACTTACAGAAGCAAGTGTTGTTGTACCATCGTCAATTAACATTGAAGCAACTGAACCACCGCTGTATGCAGAAGTTACGTTGATCATGATTCTTGTAACAAAGTAAGTAATACCTGAATCGTTTGGCATTGTTCCAATTGCTTCAGTACCGTTACCATTTGTCATCACTTTTCTAATGAAAAGATCATCAACAGAAGCCGGATTGTCTACAACCCATTTTCTAGTTACAAGTGCATCATCAGTTGAACCGACTTTTGACTCATAGCCATCTGGTACAATTACCAGACCGTTACCTTTTGGTGTTAGTGCAACAGAAATGTGTGTATCACCACCAGTTGCCGCTATTGAAGGATTTGTACCAGTCGCCGCGTTAGTGATTGTGTACTCGTTTACAGCTGAAGCTGTTTTTTCGAATATAGCAATCTCATTGTCAGAAGAGTCGTTAATTTTAACTTTACCTTCTGCCGCACCGCCTGTACCACCTTTAATAAGAACGTCACCTGAGTTGTTTGAACCAGTTCCGTTACCACCTTTTAATACTAGGTCACCAGCATCAGAAGATGATGAAACACCACCTGAAACTGTTAATGAAGTATCGTCATCACCAATTACGATTGAAGCACCACCAGAGTTATCTCTGATTAATACTCTACCGCCTGAACCTTGTGATTCTAGTACTAGGTTTACGTTTGCAGTTGAATCATCTGGATCTACAGCTTTTACAACTACGTTTGCAGAAGAGTTCGAAATTTGTAACTTCGTATTATCTGCAACGTTGGCTGTGTCAGCTTCGATTACCACGTTACCATCTGTCTCATCTCTTAGAGCATTTTGGTATACATATGATAATGTTGTTCCAGTTGATTTAAGCACTTTGTTAGCCGCACCAATAGTTAGTGAACCGATGTCGTTTGACGCACCACCTACAAGGATTGTACCTTGAGCGATTGCTGACAAGTCTTGACCAGTACCACCGTTAGCTAGACCTAATTGACCTGATAGAGTGTTAGAACCAAAAGCAATAGTTTTGTTTGTAAGAGTATCAGTTGAATCAGCTAATACTACTGTACCTGAAGCATTTGGTAATGTAATAGTTCTATCAGCAGTTGGATCTACCACTGTTAGTGTAGTTTCGTGTGCGTCCGCAGTCGCACCTTCAAATGTAAATGCGTTTTGGACTTGAACAGTTGTTGAGTCAACAGTTGTTGTTGTACCTTGAACTGTTAGGTTACCAGTAATAATTGTGTTACCAGTAAGTGTTGGGTTATCAGCTATGTCAACAGTGATTTGGCCGTTAGCCGCCGCCGCTGTTGAAATTACGCCTGATGTACCTACTACTCTGAATGTGTCAGAAGCAACAGTGAATGAACCTGTGCCACTGTCACCAGCAGTTGCTTGTGTTTGAGCACCTAGTTGATCATCAACATATTTCTTTGTTGAAGCATCTGCGTCTGCTGTTGGAGTTCCAAGACCTGTGATCTTGTTATCACCCATTGCAAGTGCGCCTGATAAAGTTGCTCCTGCAAATTGTGGTGAATCACCAGTACCTAGACCTAATGATGTTCTAGCTGTTGCGCCTGATTCTAACACGAAGTTTGAACCGTCACCAACGATGATATTACTATCTGTTGGAGTTAAGCCTGCAAGATCAGCCAATTGTGCATCATAAGCCTGTACGTCTGTTCCAATTACTAGACCTAAGTTTGCTCTAGCAGTAGCCGCCGAGTTACCACCTGTACCACCGTTAGTTAATGGAAGTACGCCAGTTACTTGAGATGTCAAGTCTGCTGTACCACCCATGTTACCTAGGTCTAGGTTTGACTCAGAAACGTCTAATGTTAAGTTTGAACCACCACCAACTAAAACGCCAGTACCATTTGTTACTGTTATTCTTGATGAACCTGCGTCTGCGATGTTGTCCAATGATGTTTGACCAGTACCACCTGATGTTTTAGCTAGTGTTCCTGTAACGTCATTTGTAGTATCTGATAAGTCGATTGTTACATCTAGTTTACCACCTACAAAATTCAATGCTGTGTTTGTTGCAAGATCAACTGCAACATCGTTAGCATTTGCTACGATACCATCACCACCAACTACGTCGATTGTGTTACCAGTTTTTACAATACCAGCTCCGCCTGTCAATTGACCTGCGCCTGAGAATTGTGTGAATGCGATGTCAGTCGTACCAACAGTGATTGCACCGTTAGTTGATAGTACGAAACCAGCATCTGCGTTTGTTGTACCTTCTTCAATAAAGAAGAATGCACCTGATGTTACTTCGTTGTTTGCGTCAAAGTCTGTTGCTCTCGCCGGAGATGCACCTGCTGTGTAAACACCGTTTTCAGAAGCGTCAGTTTGATCTTTTAAAAGAACTCTGTCGCCATCTGCAAGTGTTACACCATCAATAGTGTCACCTACGTTTAGATCTGAAGCAATAGTTACTGCCGCCGTAGAGGCCGCTCTCACTGACTGCTTGACATCCAGACCGTTAATTGTCGCATCAACATATGATTTTGAAGCGGCATCGTTTGCGTTCGATGGTGTAGTTGCAACTCTTACGTTAGATAGAGTTGAACCATCTGATGCTGTGAATTTGAAAAATGATGAACTTGAATCATAAATCAATCTACCACCAGACTTACCATATTGTACGTCAGAACCGACACCTTTCAAACCGTAGTTTTTAATGTCTGCCATTGTATTTCTCCCTTTATAGCAAAATAAATCGTGACATAAGTCACATTAATATTATCTTAGTTTTCGCCTTGTTATTGTTATTGCGGGAGGGTCTGCCTCGTTGTTGTTTAAAGTGCCACTTTCGTTCGGAGTGGCTTCAAGTATTATTTACCATTTACCTTAAAAAATTAAGTAAATGCTTATATTTTTAGTCAAAGAAAAAGGGCGACACATTTCTGCATCGCCCTTCTAATATAGTATATTAGTATTAAACTATTGTACCAAAATCTTGGTCACCAGCAACGTTAACCGCTGTTTCAGTAATACCGCCTAAGCTATAGCTTGTTGAAAGAATCACAGTGTGTTCCAGTCCAGCACCATTATTCGGAAAGCTACTAGCCGCGCCAGTAATTACGCCCCAGTTAGTTAAGTCACGTAAGTCAACAGTCTTCTCGACTTTCCAGTCAATACCTAAACCGTTGTACTTGCCAAGACCTGATAGTCCAGCTAGGTTATAATATCTAAATGAGTTTGCCATTTTTCTATCCTCCTACTGTCTATCGAATTACATTAAGTTTACTAGTACTTCGATTACACCTTCTTCGCCATTGAAGTCTTCAATAGCTTTACCAATGATAGCACCACCATGGAAGCCATCAGCCTCCATTGCATAACCTGGCTTGTCAGAAGTTGTTAGCATTTTGCCTTTTCTGATTTCACCTGTTACTTTACATGGGACTCTTCCCATTAATGCTACGTATGGATGTGTTGCGTCGTCACCAGCATCTTTGTTCATCATGAACGCAGGTGCTGTAGAAATGATACCAGCTACTTTAGTGTCGTACTTCTCACCACATTTTGTGATTTCTGCATCGCCACCAAAACAAACAACATCACCAGCTTCCATTGGCATATCTGCATGATATCTTTCTGCCAAGTCCGCATACTGAGCCGCTGTCGCTGTACCAGTTAATGTGTTAACTCTTAAGTTCGCATAACTTGATACTGTAATGTCACCTGCTGTAGTTCCGTCTTCTGGTGTTGTTACAAATGCAAACTGATCAGCTGATTCGTCCCAAATCATTGCTTGGTTGTCATCTGCACCTCTTTCAAACACAAGACCTAAGTCTTTGTTGTTTGTACCTGATGCATCTTTGTTTAAAAGAATCAGTGGGTCAGTTACTGTTGTGTTAGTTGAAGACACTGTAGTTGTTGTACCGTTAACTGTTAAGTCACCAGTGATCACTACTGAACCTGCCGCTGTTACATCGTCAGCAAAGTTAATTTTACCTGTACCTGTTGTTACAAGGTTTAGGTTTTCATCTGTTGCTGAGTTAGTAATAGAAGAACCTTCTGTTTTAACATTACCTACTTGCCATGCTGAAGTTACTTTTTTAGTTGAGTTAAGAGCCACGTTTGCGTTGAATTCGATTTCTCCGCCTGCCGCAGTCTCTAATTGCAGGTCACCTGTACCTGACGTTGCTAATTTTAAGTTTTCGTTCGTATCAGTTGATACAGTAATTGTACCTGCTGAATCTTGGATAACTTGTTTACCGTTAACGTATAATGAACCTTGTGATACATACACGTCTTTCCATTGTGCGTTTGAGGCACCTAGGTCAAAACCTGTTGTTCCATTTGAGTTCACCATCGGTAAAAGTGCTCCAGAAGTCATTTTCATGACCGCTGTTCCACCTGCTGTGAATAAAATCTCATCCGAATCTGTTGATGCTTCAACTTTTACATGAGTATCAGAATCCGCGTCAATGATAGAGTTAGATGAAAGGTTGTCTACAGATGCTTTTGTAGCCAACTCAGTACCGCCTGCTGTTGAGCCATCATGTACGTGAATTGAGTTTCTCGTAGTATTGACAGTTACCTCACCCACAAGACCAGTGAATGAAGAGTGCTCGGCCGCTGTACCTCTTCTGAATTGAATTGCGTAATTTGCCATTTTCTCTGCTCCTATCGATAGTCACGTTAAATTGCTTTAACGTTATTTTTTTTGCTCCATAAATTATTATTATGGTATTAGTAATTACTATTGATTCTTACCAAATTTTGTGTTAATATTATGAATAGTAAGTATCAAACTTATTTAAGTTAAATAAGCATATAATAAAATACTTACATAACTTGGTACAAAGGAAAACAATGAAAAAAATTAACCTAGTTTGGGACAATTGGAGCGATAATAACGCACCTATGCCAAACGGACTACATCACAAGTATCGTACTGACTGGGTCAGTGAATACAAAAATAGGTATGATATAAATGTGCTTACACGTTTCATACCATACGACAGATATAGTCTTGGGTTTTTTCCTCTACTGCTATCTCAGTGTAACATTACTTATCAGAATATACGTCCAGATCAAGTAAACGATAATGAAAATTGCGAAAATTGGTATGTCATGGAACCTAACCATATGGATGTTAGTTTGATCACAGAAAATATGTTTGGTTGTATAGACTGGAAAAGTATTAAACTGCTCAGAGAAAAGAAAATGAAAATAGTATTTTATTATGCCTATGAGGCATTTCCTTTTTGGCAAGTTGACTGGATGAGAATGTTGCAAAGATCACTTGGCTGGCTCAAAATTCCAAGTTCACAGTTTGTATTGATTTTTGGAGATCTCAATGTTGGAGAAAATTATAAGCAATATGTAGAAAAACACGAACAGTACTATGGTTACATTTTTGAAAACATCTTTATCTTTGACCATTTTGGTTGGGAGTTACATGATTATCTTAAAACTTTTGTAATGACAAATCCTGATCAAACAGAAATATTACCAGCAACTGAACAAGTCAGAGATCATAAAAGATCACATAAGTTTCTTTATCTTAATGGCGGAGGAAGACCACATAGGAAATATTTGATAACAGAATTACAAAGACAAGATGTACTCAAAGATGGTTTATGGAGTTATCTAAATAAATTCGACATTCCGTATGAGCCAAGCGACTATTGTTATTGGCCTGTAAAGAAATTTGATCAAGATCCTGCTTATATAGAAATGATTAAATATCATAAAGAACATGGAAACAGTATCAAAGAAAAACATCTTGATGTTAACGCAGAAGAAGATGCTTGGCACAACAGAGGAATGACACAAGAACATTATTTTGAAACATACTTTAATGTAGTCAGTGAGACATGGCCTGCCGATCCAAGTTTTTTTGTTACTGAAAAGATTTTTAAACCAATTGTTAATCTACAACCTTTTATTGTTTGTGGTTTACCAGGAGTATTAAAGTATTTGAAAGAACGAGGTTATGAAACTTGGGGTGACTGGTTTGTTGAAGACTATGATGAAACACAAGGAGTCAAACAAAGAATGTATGTAGTATCAAAAGAAATAACAAGGGTAGCTCAAAAGCCTTTAGATGAACTTCATCAACAATATAAATTGTCTTGGGAGAAACTTTTACATAACAGAAATCATTTTTTCAATTATGATCATACTAAAGGTTTCAAAGAATTAGTAGAAGGAATAATAAAACTAACATGATAATTTGGGGTATTACTGCACTAGGACACGATGCATCAATTACTGTTATTAGTAACGGTAATATTTTATTTGCGGCACACAGTGAAAGATATAGTAGAATAAAGAATGATGAAAATCTCAATAAAGAAATTATAAACGAAGCATTGAACTTTGGCCAACCAGACAAGATTATTTGGTATGAAAAACCTGTTGTTAAAAAAGTAAGGCAAGCCGTTGCTGGACAATGGACAGAAGTTTGGGACAAGAACAAACTACCAAAAAATTATTTAAAAAACTTTTTTGATAAAGTGCCACCAATCGAATATGCATTGCATCATGAATCACATGCGGCCGCTGGTGCATTTACATCACCATTTAGAGAAGCCGCGATAGTTGTTCTTGATGCTATAGGTGAATTTAATACTTGTTCAGTTTGGAAATATGAGCATCCTAATAAATTAAAAAAGATTAGAGTAGCAAACTATCCTCATAGTTTTGGATTATTATATTCTGCATTTACTCAACGTTGTAATTTAAAACCAAACGAAGAAGAATATATTATGATGGGTATGTCTGCTTATGGCAAACCTCGTTATGTTCACAACATCAAGATTGATTTTATTGATTCAATTTATCCTTTTAGATTAAAATCAAATCCTCATATTGGTATAGGTGAGTACCTACCAAATGCTAGTCATGAAGATATTGCTTGTTCGATCCAAGCCATTGCTGACGAAGTTATTGTTGAATACTGTAGCAAAGCATTGGTCGATGTTGGATCTAGAAATTTAGTATTCATGGGAGGTGTAGCTCTTAATTGTGTTTCAAACGAAAAACTTTTAGATATATGTGATTCGATTTGGATTATGCCTAATCCAGGAGATGCAGGAAATTCATTAGGTGCGGCGGCATTAGGTCATGGAGGAGTTGTGCATTGGGATGGTCCGTTCCTAGGAACTTTAATCGGTGGAGCATATCCTATAGATGATATTATAGAAGAATTAGAAAAAAATAAAATATGTGGAGTTGCAAATGGCAGAGCTGAATTCGGACCACGTGCATTAGGTAATAGAAGTTTGTTAGCTGATCCTCGAGGAAAAGAGATAAAAGATAAAGTAAACGAAATTAAAAAGAGACAGAAGTTCAGACCTTTTGCTCCAGCTATTTTGGCAGAACATCTAGATAAATATTTTGAAATAAACACAAATCAAAGTCCATATATGCAGTTTGTAGCCAAAGCAAAACCAGAAACAATCAAACAGTTTCCAGCTATCATTCATGCTGATGGGACTTCGAGAGTTCAAACAGTGACCAAACATGACAATGAAGGTTTCAGACAACTATTGTCAAAATGGTATGAAAAAACAGGTTGTCCGATGTTATTGAATACATCATTGAATATTAGAGGAGAGCCATTAGTTAACAATGAAGAACATGCGAAAGCATTTGAAGAAAAATATAATGTAAAAGTATTCACAAAAGGATGGAAGTAATAATGAGAAAAAAAGTTGCAATGATTGGTGTAGGTAAACTAGGTGAGCCTTGTGCCGAAGCCATGTCAGAATATCATGACGTTGTAGGTTATGATGTATTACCAAGAACACCACAGT
>MDSZ01131125.1_pt1 | contig 20644 bp, 18 predicted proteins | sample 811201 | NCBI WGS metagenome assembly MDSZ01 (sample SAMN05326647, study PRJNA326480) | marine metagenome | isolation source: seawater | place: Indian Ocean: North | collected 2010 | reverse complement strand
TTTCTCCTTAGTTAAAGACAGCGTGTTGATCTTTCACACTGCTAGTTGTTGTATTAAAGTGCTGCTTTTTTCGCAGTAAGCTATAAGCTCATTATAATCAGTTGAATGAACTGAATAAGTAGTTTTCATTTTTTCATGTTCTACATTACATTTTAAATTTTTACGAATAACCTCCATTAAATTAGGATCTTCTTCCAATTGTTTTTTAGGAACTCCATAATAATAACACTTCTCTCTTGGGATGTCAAGCCCAAAAAACATTTTTTCTTGATTATTTTGTGAATCTAATAATCCAAAAGTTGACACTCGCGCAGTAGAAATACGCTTTGTCTGCGTGGTTGTTACTGGTTGTGTGTTTTGAAATACATTTAACATGTGATACGTTGTAACAATTAAATTATTTATCGAGTCCCAAAATTTCATTATTGGTACAGGTCCCATTATATCAGATAATTTAGAATTGTCAACTAAAAAAACACGATCAAACAATCCTGATCGAGCATACTCTTGAAACACATTGAAAAGTAAGTTATTTTGTAGAAGTTTTTCACCCACTAGATCATCTCTTTGTGGAACAATATACATTACTCGTATTTTTGTTTTAGTGTGTATTTTCTGTAATATCTTTAAAGAAGCACCAGAGACAGCACCGCAACTTGTAATAAATAAAGTTTCAGGCATCACCCCCTCTAGAAAGTTGTTTATACCTTTCGGCATATTGCTTTTTTCATAAAGCTCGGGGCCGTCTTGATGCTTAAGACCAAATGTTGTTTTAGTCTTTTTTAAACCTACATCTATTTTTTTTATTTCGTATTGTGGGTAGGCAGAGAGAGCATCAGCTATATTACAACCCGCTTTACCCAAACCTATGACGGTTTGCATTTAATCCTCATTTAATGTGTAATGGTTTCATTTCTGACCAGTTCTTACCGCCTTCGTGGTTTACTTTAAACTTGCCGAATCTTGTATTACTAAATAGTTTTGAAATATTATTTATCTCATGTTGATCTTCTTCTGATAAGTCAATAATCAAACTATCATGATTACAGAACTTAACAAAAGATTTTTTTCCTTGGAGAAACTCCCAAACTCCATACATTTGTTCAAAAACCAAATCTGCGGCTGTAGACTGGACAATATAATTAACCGCATGATCCTCATCAGAATCAATTTCTCTACCAAACTGCGTATAAACTTTACCTAAAACTTTATCAAAATACATATCTTTTAGTATTTTACGGTCATAAATCTTATCTACCTTGTCATCGGTGCTATTTGGGTTATAAAGCCAAGAAAAAATCCTTTTCTTTGCGTTTTCTCTACTTTTCGTTCTAGTAAATACATTTTTAAGATTCCAATCGTGTAAATCTTCTTGAGGTTGGTCATGACCAAGGAGGGCCAACGCGACTCGTAACTCACAAGCATTAAAGTCTAATTCAAACAACCAGTCATTAGTGGGAGTAAGAACTTGACGATATTTTTTTGGAAGTGTCATAACTGGAAACGAATTTGGTTTTGTTGCCAGTCGACCAGTAACAGTTTTAAACATATCATAATCGATATAAGGCTTACAGTTGCTCACAGTTTTAAACATGTTACGATCTTGAATTGTAAGACGTTCTATCTGTGTTGGATCTATATTTACTCTTTTTGTTCTTATGTCTGCGATAACTTTATTTATCTTCAACAACTGATCGTAATTTGTGGGTTTTGAATAACTACCAAAAACATCCTCGCAGATTTTATTTTTTATTTCTGCAAATGTTTGGAGGTAATGTTTTGGGATAAATTCATAAATACAATAATCATCAATATTTAAGCCTACTTCGTTTGCTGCTTTAAGGGCCGCTTTGATTCTTGTTTGGACGGAGGACCACTCCCCTCTAATACTTTCTGGGCAAAGCTGCTCCAGGGATTGACCCCCGGTGTAAAGATTAGCATATTCAATCTCCTTATCTTGTAGGTAAGTAGCATAAGACCATGTTTTTGTGCAGTTGTCTGTAATTTGTTCTTGAAACGTGCCTTTTTTATAAATTAAAGCACATTTGTTTTTTTCATCAAATGTCTGAAAAAGCAATTTAATATCCTGTTGTTCCGCCACCGCCACCAGATCCATCCATTCCGCTGAAGTATGATGATGCCGGTGCCATTTCTTCGGTCATACTAACTGACTTTGTTTTTCTTGTCAACTTATTAAATCTATTTTTTCTTTGTGAAGCGATGTATTTTGATAATGTATCAATTTTATTATATATATCACCTTTTGTTTTATATATATTTATCATTAATATTTCTTGTTGTCTTTTATTCAATAATATTTTTTCTTCTTTTAATCTTATTTTAACATATATCTTTAAAAGAAAAATATCAGAATATATCCTAGTAAATTGTTGATAATCAGGTACTAAAAAATTCAATTCTAATGGTCTAAAATATATCTCTCTGATGGTTTTAAAAGAGGAATCTGATATTCTTTGTTTTATACAATTATTATATATTACTCTTTCGGTTCTTGGTCTATATGTAATAAATGATGAGTATGCCAAATACATGTATTTTTTAAATGATTCAAAACTAATAAATTCAGCTTGTAAAAAATTCAAATTGAAATTATTAGCAATATTTGTTACACCGTAATTAATCATATATTGCCTCATTCTCTGTGAATTCAAATTTGCAGCAATGGCCCATGGTACATGTTTACTAACATAAAATCCAAAACTTGCAGCTATTCTTACGTAATCATCAAAAAAATCATTTGACAAAAAGTTGTCCCATTTGTTACCATCATCATCATAGTCGTCTGTAGCAAATTCTATTATCATACCGCTATGTCTATAGCTTACGAGAGGTGAAGATATAAAGCCAGCTAAAGTGTGAGGAATGTCTGGGTTTACATCAACGAAAAGAATATATTCCGACGCATAATCTTCAAAGTTTTTAATTTCCGATTTATCTTTTTCTGATAAAAATGTATTAATGAAACCAGGCTCTAATGTGTTTTCAAAATAATTTTTGTAATCTAGTATCGTATCCTGATGTGCTTTTTTTGGGTTATCAAAATCAATGAAAGAGGACATTGAAGTTCTAAATTTGCTGGTGGCATCTAAAACAAAGTTTCTAAATGAAAAATATGCGTCAGCGACAAAATTTATAACCTCCAACTCTCCAGAAATTGGTAACAAAGCATCAGGGTCTGGTATAATTAATCTTTGTTTGGTGTCTACCTTACCCCAATATGGTTTATTATACCACATATCAACTGGCTTTGGCAAGTCTTCTTCTGGATATACTTCTGGGTTGGCAACATAATATTCCCTTTGGGTAAAAAGATAATCAGATGTTAGGTCATTGTCTCCGAATGGTACTATGTCAATTTTTCTAGGCATAATCTAATTAGGGCGCGCATTTAAAATAAATCTTTAATCTTTCATGTTGTTTTTCATTACTTGTGTTACTTTTTCAACAGAATTTTCGGTAAATCCAGATCCATCAGAATTAGTTGGTTTTTGTTTGTCACTAGATTTAAGATCGTCTATCAACGCGCTAGATACTAGTTGTGATGCGCCTTCATTCGTAGTATAGGTTTTTTTAAACTCTTTTACTGCCGTGCTAGAGTCTTCTGTCGTTTTATTTGGTTCTACTCCTTTTTTTAGTGCTTTTTTAACTTTATTATAACGTTCACTGCTATACATCATCGCGCTAAAGTTAGTTGTAAACGAACCACCAACTGAATAATCATGAGTGACACCTCTAATATCATAAGAGCCGTCAATAAAAAAGTTGGCGCGGCCGCCCGACGCTGCGGAAGATATTAGTGTTGGGGCCAATATTCTTATGTGCATTGATAGTTGCAAGAATGGCGCCATTATGGTGCTTATGTTTGCTTTAAAAAATGATGGTATTATTTCGTTTCTATCATCACTAATTAATCTTTCCATGACTAGCTTTTGCAAATCATCATCGGTTATTTCTTCCAACTCAAATTTCTTTATGATTCCTCTGTCAACCCCTCCAAAAATGAATTCTGGCAATATACCTTTAGCTTCATCAATTGGCTTATCGCTTTTAACCCTACTAACGAAAAATAACATCGCACTATAAAGATCTTCTTGTTTAACATAAGGATTAGTGCATATTTGAAATGGCGTTTTGCTTCCTTTTGCATTTCGGACTAACGGATATGTTACTTGTTTAAGTTTGTAATTGCCAAAATTAGCTTGATCGTTTAGTAGTAAAACTTTTCTTTTTCTCGTCAAAGATATTAAATCTAATAATTCTTTTACAAGTTCAAAAATAGAAAAAAAGTTTTTTTGTTGACCATATAAATTTTTAGCTAAAATGTATTTTAAATTCTTAACAGCTATGGGGATATCATATATGCTTTTATCAACTTGTGCCTTACCGTTTACTACCTTACTTTCTTCAAATATATCAAATGTCATTTCAGTGAAAAGCATCATGGATTGTTTTATGCTTTTCATGGCTCTTTCTTCATCTCCAGGCTTGTATCCTTGCATGGCAAAAATTTGAGACTCTTTTACATCATACAGTCTCTTATAAACAAGCCTCATAATATCTCCGAAAGTGACATAATCTATTTGTTTAAAATTTCCGAGGTCTTTTAACAGTTCATCACGACTTTGCTCATATCTGGAGACATCTTGTTGAGGCACGGTTTTTTTGTCTCCGCTTTTTGGCTTTGGTTTAATAGGAACTGTTACCTTACTAGGGGTAGGAGTGGTGCTGGGTTTTTTCTTCCCTGCTTTACTTGAATCACTTAATTCTTTTGCGTCTGTTTTGGTTAATTCTGAATTATAATACTTGTATACATCGTCTGCTGTTAAATATATTGTTTTAACAATCCCAGCCTCCAAAAAATCTTTTTCATCAAAAGGAAATGTTTGATTAATTGCTTTAACCACTTCATCGTGTCTTATTGCCGCGAGTCTGTTCTTTAAAGATCTTTCTTCATCATCGAGATCTTTTTCAGGGTCTTTTCCAGGTGTCAGTTCTCTAAATTTTTTACCTAGTTCTTCATCTGTTAAGCTGTTATTTACATTATCCACTCTCTGTTGTATGGCGTTCAAATCATCTCTAGCTGCTACTAGATCTTCTGCTTCACTACTATACATTTTAAATTCGGCTACTTGATCTTTTGTATACCCAGGAGTAAACAAACCTCCACTATCTTTTCCTTTTTTTACTCTTGCAAGTCTCTCATCATAAGCTTGTTTTTTTTTATCTACAATTTCTTTTTTCTTTTTATATTCCGAGTCTAGATCTTTATAATATTGACTTCCTTTCGTCTTTTCACGGACTTCCTTAAAAAAGTTATTTTTTGCCTCTTCTAGAGCCTCTTTTTTCTCTCGTACCTCTTTAAGTCCGCTCTTTGTTTGATCTATTTTGTTTTGTAAGTTTAGGCCAAGAAAATCAAAAATCAAATTTGATTTAAAAAGATCTTCTTCGCGAGAGTTATACCTTACAGACACCTCTAGTTTTAAGTTTTCTTGAATTTTAATTTTTGTAATGGCCAACTGTAGTGTCAACATAAAAGACATATCTGTTGATCTTAAAGCATACTTATTAAGTATTTCTTCATTGTTACTATCATAACTAATCGCTATTTTAGTATAATATATTGAAGTCCCTACACGACCAGATGATCTAAAAATGTCGGCATACGTAATTGGTAATCCAGGGGCACGACTGGTGAAAGTGTTTATGGAATCAAAAACAAAAGTTGCATCAACGAGATATTGTTTAGCAAAAAATGCCAGACTAGAACCATCTAATCTCAATGAAAGATTTTTTAAACCCATTTGATTTGTTGAATAAAAAGAAACACCAGTTGAAACCTTACTTATATCAGAGTGTTTTGATATTGGTATTTCAAATTGTGCGCCGGTGCTAGATTCCACTATGAAAAATTGTATTTTAGGGTATATTTGAGCTATTTCATATGGCGTTATCTGTGTTATAAAATTATTAATTGAGTCCATAGTGTCTGAAAAACTAAAGCCAGTCAATCTATTAACAGAACTAAAGCCTTTTGTGAAATAAGGCACATTAGACATTATGTTAGAATCAATTGTGGCTGTGGAATTCTGCAACACGTCTGATGTAACCGTTGGACCTGTTTTTGTGCTGATGCCTGCAGATGATAAATTTCCTATATACGCATCAATCAAAAGCATTTGTGCGTCAAACGCATTTGGATCAATACCGCCAATCGGTTGCTCTTGTTCTGCATCTTTTCTTGAACTTCCTGCAGGTGTTCCCATTTACTAATACTCCAAAGCTCGTAAAATAAGTTCCAAGGGTGTTGGAATTTTGAGGTTTTGTCCTAATTTAACGTCTGTCTCTAGCGGAGTGCTATTATAATACGCTATAATCCACCAATATGTAGGGTCGCCATAATATTGTGAGGAAAGTTTATAAAACCTGTCGGAGCTTACCCAGGTATGATTAATCAGTCTTATTCCTTGTATATCTTTTACTTTTAATATTTTAAATTTTCTAAAAGCATAATGATCAATTTGACTTACACCTCTATTACTTAAAATTTCATTGTATGATTGCTCTGATGTGCGCACAATTGCATTTCTAGAATATCTTGAAACTCCCATTTAATTTATTAACTCCTTCATTGTTATTCGACTATAGTGCTCCCCGCATCCCCTCCAACTGATGGAGTGCCCACTACTGTGTTGGCCGTACCAACAACAGCAGGTGATTTTACTTCTTGTTCAGGATCGGTGCTGTCCAAGATTATCGTGTCTTCATTGTTTACATCGTTGTCACTAAAGAATACTTTATTATTACCAACCCACTCGTCGCGAACCCACCCGGGTGGATCTTGATGCAGCACAGTAATATTCATTGCGATTGAAAAACCAGATTCAAAAACTTCATTTGGTTGAGCACCGGGCTGATTGTATAAAATTGGTAATGGTTGCCCCCCGGAAAATCCCGCTTCACTTGCGGGGTCAATCGTTAAGCTGCCAACTATATAACCACTTATCGGATCATATTCATAGTAACTATTATTAATGTCTTGCAAAAAATGCTCGACTCTGAAAAATGGAGGCGACGACAAAACTCGCGCTGCGCCTCTCTTTGCATATGAATATCTCGGGTACTGAAACTTTATTAATTCTCCTACATTTTTTTGCATTTCCACTGCACTATAATTTAGTTTTTCGTCGACATACGTATTAAAATTTATCTGCACATTTCTTTTTGTATTGCTATAAAATGGAATGTCGTCCATTTTCCCATAAGCTGGCTCCGCATTCCAAGATGGAGTTATGACATTTTTGAATGTCAACCTATTAATTAGAAATAAAATTGAAGGCTCGCCTGTTACATGCAAAGCCGTTATCCTAATAAAGTTTCCAGTTCTTTTTCCGCCTGCCATGTTTTTTTATTTATCTCCTAGTTTCCAAAAGCTCTATTTAGTGTTTCCACTGATATTGTTTCAACTGTTCGTCCAAAAACTTGACCGTCCATCTCTAAAGTAATATTCATTTGTATTGGCGCTTGTGCTTGTCCGCCGGATGTCGCCACTGCTGGGGTAGTGTTTTGTGTTGCATTTGTGATCATATCAAAAAATCCTTTAATGCTGTCTCCAAAACCCTCCATTGTAGATAACATATTAGCAGTTTGTTGAGTCGGGAATATTTCTGTAGTAGGTGAAATATTAACAGCCTCTGGACCCTGTAATCCGGATATGCCTAAAAATCCTTTAGCAAAGTCAGCTATCAATTCTGGTCCTAACTCTCCGGCCATACCACGTCCTCTTGGTGGCATTCGCATTCCTGGTCGGCGCCCTTTAAAATTAAAAATACTGTTATACAATGAGCTTGCCCTTCTACCAATATAACCATACGCTTCGCCAAGAATGTCTTCATCCTCATCATAATATCCGCCAGCGCGTAATCCCTCATTCATTAACTCACCAGCCATGACAGCTGCGTCTGCTGCTGCATACACTTGGCCAGCTACCGGAATTGCCTTAAGTGCCGTCTTGCCGGCAAGTTTTTTAGCGCCTGTTGCAGCGGCTGCTATCGCCGCTTTTTTAGCTGCTGATTTAGCAACTGTTTTAGTGCTCTGCTTGGCAACTTCTTTTGCGACTTGTTTACTGCTTTCTTTTGCAACCGTAGATGCTGCTGATTTCGTAACGTTCGTTGTTGCTGCAGCCCCGCCTTTAACAACTCCTGTACCGGCCGCGGTAGAGGCGGCGCCTCTCGCAACCGAAGTACCGGTGCCGGCGCCCCTTGGAGTGGTGGGCTTTGGGCCGCCCTTTGGACCGCCTTTTGGACCGCCTTTTGGACCGCCGCCAGGGAGTCGTTTTAAAAGTCGACTAGCACCTGGGATGCGTCTTAAAAGCTTACCTAACATCTTAAAACCACCTAGTGCGGCAAAGGACCCCATTGCGTTGAGAAAAGAAAGAAGCCAACCACCCATCGCAGTCCCCTCTCCATTGAGGTTTTTGAGAGCGTTCGCAAGATCCTTAATCCCCTTCCCCATGATCGTCATAGATTTTACCATATCTTCTTGCAGTCGAAGCAGTCTTTCTTGAACAGTCAATAAATCATCGCTAGCGTCTTTTAAATCTTGTTGGCTTTCTGTGCCAGCTTCGACACCTTTTTTGGCTTGTTCTAAAGTTTTTATGTTCTTGTCATTGAAAATTTTTGCAGCAACATCTACGCCAACACCTAAAGTGCTAGCTAGCGCTTCTCTGCCGCGACGACTAAGATCTTCAAATGTTTTCCCACTGCTATCCATAGCGTTTCTTAATATTTCAATGCGCTCTTCTTCAGTGGCATTTAGCATTTCCATTGAGTTTACAAATGGACCCTCTAAAATAAAATTAAGTTTTCCTGCTGCTTCCATCGCAGAATCAAATGTGTCAAATTTCTTGCCTACGTTAATCAAGTCGTTCAAGGCAACGCCGGTGGCCTTTGCATTTAACTGCAGCTCTTTAAATATCTGTATACCCCGTGATAATCCATAAGTGGCCAATATGTCCATTCTTTTGTTGAGATTGTCTAGAGCTTCATTTGCGCCTACACCAATTGCCCTTGCAAAAGAAGTTATTTCCATTGTTGTGGCTCTTGCTTCGCGAGATGTCTGACCTAACGCTGTGACCAACCCATCTAAAGTCCCGGCAAACGTTTGTGTATTGACACCTAAACGATTTAAAGTTGCCGCAATTTCAGTTAATTCTCTTCTAGTTGTTTTATTAAAAGTGCTAAACGTTACAGAAGTTTGAATTAGCGATTTAAAAGCACTGTCTATTTCTTTAACCAAAAATTTACTTTTTATAGCTTTTAAGTCTGTTAGCTCTTTTCCAAACTTATTTGCAAAACCTGTAGCCCTGACAAAAAGAGCTTCAGTGTTGGCCAAGTCGAGAACTAAATCTTTTGCGATATTCAGAGGGTTCAACATATCTAAAAGTTTACCGCCAACCGCTTGTGCTGCACCCAAAGCTGCTTTTAACATATTGGCTGTTGTTAGGGTTCGTTTTAAACTTTTATCAATCCCTTGCACAACGTCTTCTAGTTTTTTTGCGCCGGTAAACGCATCAATAAAGTGATCGCTTAATGTTCTAGATGCAGATCTAATGCCAAGTGTTGAAGCCAATACGTTATCGGTTGACGCACTAACATCTTTTACAACATCTGCTCTTAATTTTGAAGTGGTTAATAATCGATTGTTTGCAGCTATCTGTTCGTTTAGATTTTTAGTTAACCCAGTGCTGACTTGTCCTAATTTAGATTCTTTTTCTATTAAATCATCTTTTGTTTTTAATAGTCCAGTTTCTTTTTTATTAACAAAATCATATTTTTTTTCAAGCGCCTGTTTTTCTTTTTCAATTTCTTTTAATCTTTCTTTATTGCCGCTTTCTTGTAATTCATCTATAAGTTTTTCTTTTTCTAGAATATCACCTTTTAGCTCATCTCGCTCTCTTTCTAGCTTTATAAGCTGTGAATCTATTTCTACTATGTTTGCGCTAGTAATTTCTAATTCTTTTGCAGTTTGTAGCTGTGAATTAAGTAAATCGGCGCGCCGCTGTGCAAGATCAAGCTCTATTTCCGCTTGAGTTAAAAATTCAGATTGCTTTCCCATTTCCTCGAACAGCAAATCTTTTATTTTTCGCTCTACACCTTCTTGTTTTATTGATAGGTCTAAAAGACTTTCTTTGGTTTTTTTGGCGTCTTCCAGGGCTTTTGCGATTGCCTCGGCATTTTCCACATCTTCTTGAGTAATATTGTCTGCCATTAATTACTCCTTATTTCAGTGGCCACTTTATGCCTGTTTCTCTCTCAAATTTTTCTATTGCTCTTTCTAAAGAATATCTATTTGATAACACCTTGGGATCGCCAAGGCCATGTTTTAAGTAAGAATCCATATATTTTTTTTCTGATGCTAAGGCTGCTGCAAATGCCGTAACATCTGGTTTTCTACCCGTGACATAAAAATTGTAAAAAGTTTCCCCAGGTTCGGCAAACATGTCATATAGCATAGCTTTAACTTTTGCACCAAAAGAAACTAAAAAAGGATTATATTCTTTAAGAAGTTTAGCCTCTTCAAGATTTATAGTTATCTTATCACTCATACATTTAAATAGTTTTTAAAATAAATTTATTAACGTCTATCGCCAACTCTAGGTGAGTAAGTTTGATTTATTTGATCTGATTCTTTTTGTTTGTGCTCTGTTAATAGAGTAAAATACCAGTTTCTTAATCCAATTGGCAAAGCATACAACTCAAATAAACTCCATCCACCATAGTATTTCATGTAAAAAAATTGTTCGTAAATTGCTTTTACGTATGCTTCACTAAGGCCAAAAAAACTCCGCATTAAGCGGAACCTCCACATTTTCTTCATGGCCACAATTACTACACTGAAAATCACAATTCATATCAACACCAGGAATTATTTTTTGATATGCTGACCGTAAGTAACGGCTATCCAATGCTGACATTGATGCAATGTATGATTTAATATAACGCGGATCAGTGTTTCCATTAACTGAATGTATAATTTTTTGATAAAAATTAGAAATTGCACCGGACTTTGTTTTTTTGGTTTGTTTTTCTGTTTGTTCTTTTAACAATTTAAGTTCTAAATTTGTTTTAGTTCGTGGAATAGTAAACTTAATTAATTGTGCGTCATAGTCATATACAGCATCAAACTCTTTTGCATTTTCTTCAAAATCACTATTTTCCATTTCTAGCAAATCAAATGAAGTGTTTTGTGTTGTTCCACAAGCAGGACAAGCATACGTTGTTTCATAGTCCGGTCCATATCCATAAATTCTAGATGCCACCGTAATTGCATTTTTATCGCCTATTAAAAGATCATTGATATTAATTTTTTTATCTACCAATACGGATTTAAGCATACGGTCGACAGCGCTAGCATTTTTAATATAAGACTGGTTTGTTAAAATGTCTTCTTCTTTTGTTGTCATATGTTTTATTTCTATAGATTCTTTATGATAGAGAGGATGGTTCTCGTCATAAAACAAACCTTTGCTTGGTAGTTCAACTATTTCTGTGGGAACAATGAACTCCACACTATTGTTTACTGGTGCTTCACTAGCAGGCTGTAGATTGGCCGGCTCGTTAAGGCCCAGTCTATCTTGATTATTTCTCATTTTTCCTCCGTTATAGAATTATTTAAAATGGATTTATCAAATCAAAAGGTAAAATTGGTCCGGTCTGCGGTTCTCTTATAAAAGTATATTTAGCAGAGCTTATAGCAAATTTCATTGTAACAGTTACCAGCTGATCATTTGAATAATCTAAAGCAGAACCAAAATCAAATTCTGATAATATTGGATTTATAAGTTCCCACCTCTCAAATATGTTACCATAAGAGTCTATTTGATTTAAGCTTATTTGAATATATTGGCCGCTGCCAAGTTTACTAATTAAATTTGAAATTTTTGAAAATTCGCCATCTGAATCAGGTTTATAACCAGACCTTTCCATCCATTGATAAAATATTTTAGTAACGTTTGATTTTGAATTTTCTGCATCAATCGCTGTTATAGTTACCGGTTGCCATTTAGGAGTGCCAGATTTTAGTTTTAATATGTTTGTTTTTGGATCGACGCCGCCAAGTTCATTAACAGGTACGCTATAAGTTGGTTTAGTAAAAGACTTGATTAAAAAAGGTGGTATAGTGTTGCCAACTGTTACTGGAGAATTAAATATTTCTCTTGCACCTCTTCGGGTTGCAACAGGGTCATCTTCTAAAAGATGTACAAAACCAAGCCACCTATAGGATCTTTTAATTTCTGTGCCTTTATCTGACCAAAATGCCATTTTATACCCTGTTTAAATTAATGATTCTTTGACGCCTGTTATTTAACTACTCTAGGATTAGGCGTTACACCGGTGTTGGTTAACGTGGCATAGTCATAAGTCAGGGTTAATGTAATATTGACCATCTCATCAGTATCATAACTTAAAGCGCCAAAATCAACAGAGGCTAAATAACTATTATGAAGCGTCCACTCTTCAATAATAGTACCATTTGAATCAATTTGTTTAATTCTTGGAGTTCCAATTGCGTTTACTGCTTTGCCTTTTGACATTGACTCATTTGTAAAACCTGGGCCGGGGAAGGTTACAGGAACAGCATATCCAGAGTCAGCAAGCATATTGTAAAGAATTTGACCTGAATCCTCTGACCGGCCAGGATCAAATACAGTAACGTTCACATCCTGCCACATTACACGACCTGGATACTTAAAGGTATGTTGAATATATTTTACTTGAGGACCACCCTCCATTTGAAAGGTCGGCTTTTTGACGTCCTTTACAAAATAGCTTGCAATCGTATCCGTGTTTCTGGTGCTCGTCAACTCAAACAAAAACCTAAATGATCTTTTGGGATCTGTTCTAAAGTCTGTATAAAATGGCATTTACTGTTTCTCCTTTAAATTAATTAGTTCTCGTTTATGTTTTTAGTCGTCAAAAGCCGCTCCAGAATCAGTAATTACAAAATCAATTGCAATAAACTCTATAGCTCTCGCAGGCTTTAAGAAGATTTGAGCGTATAAAATATTTCTATCAATCAAATCTGGTGTCGTAGTGGTCTCATCTAACACTAGCTTGTAATCAGTTAAGCCCAAGCGAACTTTGACTGATGCCAAGAAAGGCTCTACTTGTCCACGGAATCTATCCCAAGTTGTTTGAACATTTTGATCAAATAACAAGGTTGCTGCCACTCTAGATATTTCCTTCTTCAAGAATATCAACAATCGTCGAACGTTGATTCTATCTAGAGCAGATGGTGTAACTTGCAATGTTTTCTGGCCAAAGATTACAATGCCCTCTGCTGGGAATTGTGCAATCGGGTTAATGTTGGCCTCATAAAGTTTGTCACGCTCTTTGGAGATAAGTCTTTGTCGTACACCAACTACTGGAACACCAGCTGCGTTGTTAATCGACAACCCGCCTCTAGTAAAGCCGGCTGGTGCGAACCACAATTCTTGAGTTGCTTGACCATAAGACATTGCACCAATAGCTGCTACTGAAGGTGGTGCCCAAAGAAGCGCGCCATTAATTGTGTCTTGGATTTGCACCCATGGATAGTATGCAGCACCAAAGCTTGAATTTATTTGTAAATTCTGTCGCTTGTTGTTGATAGTTGTATCAACATCTCCCAATCTAGCTGTGACTGATTGAGTGCCCTCTGTCGTTGGAATATATCCACCCTCAAGGTCAATTACTGCCAGGGCATCGCCGCGACCCTCAACCATATCAATTAAGTTTCGGTTAAGAACGGGGTTTGTTAAACCTGGTATTGCAGCAATGTCATATTCAACATTCTCTGGGTCACGCAGTGAGTCAATTGCTACTCTCACAGAGTTGTAAGCATAGCTCGTGGTTTCAGCTTTGCCATTTAATAAAGTATTTCTAAATGGTTCTGCTTCTGTGATATCTAAACCGTCGAACCCGCCATGTAATACAGTGGTAAATCGATCAGCACCTAAATTTAGTACTTCACGATAGCTACCTCCGGTGATGGCTGCAGCACGAACATTAGTTAAACCATCTGTGCTACCCTGCCTTGAACCAGATTTGTATACCAATGTGCCGGTTAGCGCCGTGCTGGGATCTTGATCTGTTGTGCATATATCATCTAGCGTAAAGATGAACATATCTTCTGTTTGCGCATCTGCACTAGAATCAGCGACTAGACTACTAACGCCGGCCGGCTTAGCGCCTGTGTATTCGCCAATAGTCTTGGAAGGACGGCCATTTTTATTAAATGTTGTATCCACTCCATAATATACGGCTCTTGGGTCTATTGGATTACCCTCTGACGAAGAAACCCTTAATCTTAATGCTGGGAAGTCAAGTTGGACTCCAAAGTCAGTACTACCAGAAACTAGTATACCAACGTTCTCGAAGCCGGTTCCAGCGGCAGACGCATAATCAATACCACCAGTTACCAAGGTATTTTGAGTGGCTGATGTTCCGTTTGCAAAGAATGACTTAAAGGCTGGAGGCCCAAACACACCAAAAGGTAGGTGCTCTGGAGACGTTTTTCCTTCTCTAACTGCGTCAGTCAGTTCAATGTAAATATAATCAGAATTATTAACAAAGTCTCCATACTCTATGTATCTTCTTTCATCATCATCCCATTGTAAAAACTTATCACCAATTTTTCTTGCAACAAAGTTTTCAGAAGTAGGGTTTAAGTTACAGTTATTAAACTGCTCTAATACTTTAGGACGATTATCAGTGTCTTCCATAGCTCTTATCTGGACAGAGAATGTGCCATAAGGATTGGCAGGATCCGATGAGGCCCGTATGTCGGCTATCGAGACTTTAATATTTTTAGAAGCCCATCTACCTGTGTTTCTAGCTACCAATCTGAAGAGTTTTTCTTGCTTTTTAGCGTCAAATGATCCGCTATTGTTTGTCAAATCTTGAGAGATAAAGAATCCAGTTTGTGGGTCTTTATAATCTACAAGAAAATCTCCACCATCTACGGTTCCAGCGTTGGAAAATAGCGGTAAAATCACACCAAATTGTGATGTAGAGTTTTTAAATAGCTCGCTAACCTCATCTTCGAATGTTTCGCCAAGCCAATAGGTTCTATAAGCATCCGAAGTTGAATCAGTGATATCTGAATTAGTCAAAGTTGGATTTGTGTTAAACACTTTTCTAACAAAATTGGCCGAGGAGTTGGTAAAATCAAACTTTGAATCAATTTCAACCCCTGAACCATTAGAGATTACAACTTTAAACTCTCCGTTTCCAACAGATTTGACGTATTTATTAGTAGCTTTGCTATCAAATCCAGCTAAATTTGGTTCTGCGATTAAGCCGCCAATAGCTCCGCCTGCCAGCGATTTTGGTGATGATCCGGCTGAGGTTGCAATAGGTGTGCCGCCTACATCAGTTAAGACAATTCCATTGCCGGCAGTTCCGGCAGTGTCGGCTGTTATTGTCACAGTTGCACCGTCTCTCGACGCAGTAACACCAGCTACGCCGGAGCTGCCTCGACCAGAAGTAGCAAATCCAACATCAGAAGAAACGTATGTGCCGCCATCTGTTGGAGTTGCACCAGACGGTGTGGTTCCATTGATTGCAAAAACAAGAGATTGTGCAAGGTTGGCGGCTGTCTTTTCAGATATTCCACCAGCATCGCGGCGGATTCTTATCTGGTTTGCACCACCCGTGCCTGCACCATCGCCAAATAAAATCGTAACGTTACCGTCTTCTCCGCCGATGGAGGTCGGAACATTGATAGTAAAGCTTGTGCTGTGAGCAAAGGCACCGACTGTTGATGTCAAATTAACAGTGGCAGCAGCTGATTCACTACCAGAAAATAAAGTTCCAGATAACGCAACTGATCCCGTGGTTACATACCAGGTTGCTGCTAAAGTACCAGTAACCAAAGCTTTCGAAAGTTCACCACCACTAATACCTGCGCTAGAAGATGGAAATACAAACAAGCCATATGCGCCGCCTTGCGCAGAGCCTACCGAGGGTGACACTTCACTTGTACCATTAGACAAGGCCCATCCAGCTTCGCCACCATCTGCGGCATCAGTGTTTTGTTGACCGACTAGTCGTACATAGGTTATGGGAGAACTATTTTTTAACCATGCTTGCGCTGCGTATGTGCCGTAAGTTGGGCCGGGTGGTGTGCATTCTCTAGAAACATCTGATACGTTGCCACCTGGTCTCGGCGCTCCAAAAACTTGAACAAATTCTTGAAAAGAACTTACTCTTGTTGGAACTAAAGCCGGTCCTTGATCTGATCGCCCGATAATTACAGGTCCGATGTCACCGCCATCACTAGGTAGTTGAGAGTTATCAATCTCATTAATGAACACTCCTGGTGAAATGAACTTAAAATCTTTTGCTGGCATATTGTAATTCTCCTTTTGCTGAAACGTGAATGTTATTTGTTTCTTTATTAATTAGTGAGTTAAGAGCGCAAAAACCATTTTGTGCACTATTCTGTATACTTTGATTTTCCATCACCATAATCTGGAATATCACCGAAGATTACTCGCTCTCTTGGAATTTTAACTTCAACAGCATTTTCTCTACGTATAATTTTTGCTCGTTCGCCATTTGGTGCCTCACCAATTAAATAACCTAGAACTTCAAAAGATATCTTTGTTGTATACATTCTTTCATCGGTACCCAAGCTTGATACATTATTAGCTAAATTAAAACCCTCTTGTAAAAACGTTTCATATCTGTGACTGTTTTTTTCAATAGTAAAGCTGCTAATTGAAGAGCCAAGAGTGATAAAGGGAGACATTATGTCGTTCATTTGTTGTACGTACTCGCTTCGAAGCGTCACGTCATAGTTCATTGAGACATAAACAGGCATTGGTATACTTAAAGTTTCATATACAACTTTATCATTTTGTTTTTTTGGAAAATATGCTTGTCTTCCTCTAACTCTATTAACGGCTCCTCCCAATCGTTTTCTATTATCTGCAACTGAAAAGTTGTTTGTTTTATCTCTAACAATTTTTCTCGCAATTGTAATCCTGCCAAATCTATCAGCCTCTGGAAAGTTTCCACTTAATCCGTAGTATTTACCTTTTCTGGTTTTGCTTTTATTCATCGATGTTCTTTCGATTGTTATTAAAGGTAGAATTAAACTTCCATCACTGTCTCTTAAATCTTTGTTGTTTTTAGATAGAAACGATCTTTCTGCACTTGCCCAGATGACTGGTACTTTCTTCCAGCCTTCATTGGTCGTGGCCCTATTGTTCATTTTATCATTAATAAAATCAAAAAATGCAAAATCAATATTTTCTAGAGTTGAAGGTTCAATTTCTTCAACACTTATATTGCTGCTTGCATTTTCTACACCTTTATATTGATTATCACTTGCCATCAAATGTTCCTTTACGTGCCTTAATGCACTTTGCTTCTATCTCCATTTTGTGATCTATTTGCCCAAATATTTGTTTTGGTTCATTTAACTGCACTATCTCGTAAAATGTTTCTCCATATTTAACGAAATCACCCTCTCTCACAAAAAGATCTTGATCTTCTGTAAGTCTTCTTTTGTGAAAATGCACAATAATCGATGGCCTACGGTCTATACCCAGATTTGTTGTTTCAGTTACGAAACCCTCCCACATAACAAGTGCATACACTCTAACTGGAGGCAAAAATGTTTTTTCTACTGCTTCACCGTATAAAGGATGAAAGTTCGTGTGATCCATGCTAATCGGATAATAAAATATACCCTGGCCGACGATTCGCTCAATTAGTTCATCGTTGACTTGCTTTACAAAATCACGCTCTTTTTTGCCTAAAAAAAGTGGTGGAGGTGGCGCGTCTGGTTGTGTCCATTCATTATCAGCCATTCATTACCCCACAAAAATCCGCATTGGGATTCTTTCTTGAACTTTATTTACTGCATCAGTTAACTCAACATCACCTTGAGCAATTTTAGCATATGTGAGTTCATCAAATATTGTTTTTAATTCGTCTCTTAACTTCTCTTGTTCGGTTTGCCCTTGAGAAATGAGGGCCGGCCCATCAAGAGTAACGCTATCTCCTGGGATTGGAATCGTGCTTATCTTGGATCGGATATTGCCAAGAGTCTCTTTTGAAATAGCTAAAGCAAAACGCCTTATCCATTGTTTACCTATAGAGTTGATTGATTGATAAGGAGTGTTTTCAAACGGTAACGTGTTAATATTATTAATGCCGTCAACCCCATTGTCAACAGTGCCTTCTTCTTTCCACGGCGTATCAGAGTCTATAAAGAATTCTATATGCATAGTCTTTGGACTTACATTCACTGTTTGTGGAAAAATTCTTAATTTATTGTTTTTTATTTCAAAACTATAGTGACTGTTTCTTGTATATATAGCATCTTCAAATGCCATCGCTTGAGATTTATTTTGCCATGTTGGTACAAGCTGGAATGTGCTATCGTCTGCGTATTGACCGTAACTAGCCAAATCGCCAACCGTATTTAAACCACCGTAGTAACCATAGAATCTCCACATTGCTTGTGGTGTTTTATAATAAACTTTTGTGACATTGATTCTACTTCCGCTTATAAGCCCATAGTAAGGTGCACTAGTGTCAGTTGTTGCTGATGAAGAAACTATTGCTTGTAAATCATAATCCTGGGTGCCCTCAACTGTTGTGAAAGACGCGGAATATATTTCGGTCACACCACCCAACCCAGCTTCAGTGGAATACCCATGGCCCACACGTCTAACATATTCAAACTTAAATTTAGGAAATTTTAGCGCTACATCGACTAAATTCGTTGTGTCTTGTAATTGCCCCTCTTCATCAAAAGAGCCCGTTTTTGCCCCCAAAAGATCGCCTATTGAGTTCTTTGCTTGGTGTATATTGAGCAAGTAAGAGTACTCTAAAACAGCCTCTTGGTAAGAGGAAAAAACCTGCTCTTTTGTTAGCTCAATATCTAGAACATCACCGCCTAATTTGTGAAAAGTATAAGCAACTTGATCGGCTGCGCCAGTTAAGAAAAAGTGATCATCTGTATATACACTAAACGGAAAAGAGGCCACTGCTCCATTTGCTTCTTCAAAAGTGCTCCCACTGGGTAAAATAACTTTGCTTGTTTGTGAGACTGGTGTTAGTGTAGGTTCAGACATTTACGGATCTCCTCCCTATAAATAGTAGGAGAAGGTCTAAATTACTTAGTCATCGGATGGTTTAGTTTTTTTGGTGACAAGAGGAGTCTTTCTTTTTCGTTTGCGAGGCTCTTCTTTCTTTACCTCAACCTTTTTTGGTTCTGGTTTAGGCTCTGGTTTCACTTCCTCAACAACAGGGGGCGACTTTGGTTCAATTACCACTTCTTCGACCTCTTCTGGGCTTAAACCAGCTTTTACCAAAGGATGATTAATATGCTTTTTGCCAAACTTTTGAGGTTTCGCTATAATTCTTCTTTTCTTTCCCATTGCACAAACTCCTGTTTTTATAAATAGTTGTTGTTCAAATAAAAAACCCCCCCCCAAAAAGAAGGGGGATAAAACATAAATGTTTATTTTTTAGCCACCGAATGCAGTAATGTGTGTAACATCCGAAACTGCTTCAACTATGTGATAAAAATTTCCACTCGATACGATATGGATTGTGCTTCCTATTTTGGATAAAGCACCAAAGCCAAGCTTTTGATTGCTGTGGTTAACAACATTAGCTATCGCAGAGGCAGCAAGCACTTTTAACATTCCTTTAATGCCGCCACTTACTTGCGAATCAAGCAAAATTTTAGTGCCACTGTGGTTATCTGCATTTAAAACAAATATGTATTCTAAACCTATCGTTGTAGGCGGTGGCAAAGTAATAGTATGATTGCCCGAGGTGCTACCATCAACAAAAATAACTTTACCTGAATCCTCGGCAGTTACAACTGTTGTTCCTGCTCCACCGGTTACTAAAGTTTTAACACCTTTATGCAAACCATTAAGCTGTGTGCTGGTTAAATCTAACTCTCTCTTTAAATTCTGAATTAATGACTGCACTCTTGCAAGACCTACTCTTTTTGAACCCATAATTTAAAACCCTCCCTTGGCACTCGGCCATTTATAATCATGTCAGAAACATGGGTACAGTAAGTAGTTTGAGAACAAAACAAAAAACCCCGTGCCTCAAAAGAAACACGGGGTCAGATTTGTTTAAACTATTTTAGTTTAATTCTAGGATGCACCTTCCTCACCTAAAAGGCCGCGGCAGATGACAAGACCGTACATATCTGGACGGACCATCTTCTTCGCGTAGCGAGTCATAACACCCTTACGTGGTACGAAGTCTTCCACACCGAAGATGGTAGGAGTGACCTGTAGTGGTACGTAAGGAGCGTATACATAACCGCTCTCTAGGAAAGAACCACCTTTACGTCCAACGAGCACGAGGTTACGTGGGAAGTAAGGATCAACATATACATCATAACGCTTGCTCAAAGTACCAACTTGTGCAGTACCAGCAGTGCCAGTAGCGTCATCGGATGTGACATTGGCACGGAATCCGGCAGTGAACTCAAGAATGTTAGCAACCTCTGGGGAAGTAACAAGGAAGTTTGCGCCGCCTCTTAGAGTCTTACGGTGAATCTGTGCCGAAACGTCATTAATTGTCTCGCCAAGAGTCTC
>MDSZ01099640.1_pt1 | contig 20645 bp, 14 predicted proteins | sample 811201 | NCBI WGS metagenome assembly MDSZ01 (sample SAMN05326647, study PRJNA326480) | marine metagenome | isolation source: seawater | place: Indian Ocean: North | collected 2010 | reverse complement strand
CTGATCGCCCCCAGACTCGCGGATGAACAACGATATTGGCCGTTCCAGTCTCATCCTCGATCGTCAGGAAAATTATTCCACTGGCCGTAGCTGGCCGTTGTCGCGTAACTGTAATACCCATAATACATACAGCACTACCTTCTGTTACCCTTGGTAGCTTGGCAATTGGAATAATGCCCTTCGAGTCACAATGTTCCCGCTCAAATTGCAACGGGTGAGCAACTAACGACAGTCCCATCGTTTGGTAATCAGCAATCACTTGTTCTTTCTGTGACATTGATGGCAGATAGTGACGTTGCTTTTCCAAATATTTCTTACCCAGAACAACCTTATGGTCCCACCGATACTCACTGCATGAGTGCGTGCCCGTATCATCTATGTACGACATCATCGATTCATTATCATCGTCTTCTGTTTCACCAAGTTGATCAAGAAGAGGCATCCGACCAGGATGATCAAACAATTGCATTGCTTCCCAAATCGCTTTTCGTCGCTCAAGACCAAGTGATTCAAGTGCCCCTGCTCGAGCTAAACATAACAAGGCTTCGCGATGAAGTTCGGCCCGATGAGCAAGTTCATGTACAGATTGAAAACGACCATCTATTCGAGCTGTTTCTATTCGTATTCCAGTAGATTCACCCAGACCATATATCTGCTCAAATCCCAACCGGACAGCGATATGATTTTCATGTCTACCATACCTCTCAAGCGTTGCATGCCATTGGCTATCATTAACATCAACTGGCAACACCTTAACCCCGTGCGCTTTTACATCATGGACAAGTTGCGAGGGCGCATAAAAACCCATTGGCTGGCTAGCAAGCAATGCAGCGGTAAAAGCCGCTGGATGGTGCCTCTTAATCCAAGCTGATACATATACAAGTAATGCAAAACTAGCTGCATGAGATTCTGGAAAACCATACTCTCCAAAACCACGAATCTGACCAAAAACCTGATCTGCAAACTGCTGCGACAGTCCCCGCTGCAACATTCCAGAAATCAACTTCTGCCGAAACTCCTCAATGATCCCAGGCCTGCGCCACGCGCCCATTGCACGACGCAACTGATCGGCCTCACCAGGGGAAAAACCTGCTGCAACTACCGCTAATCGCATTGCTTGTTCCTGAAAAATTGGAACACCGAGCGTTTTTTCTAAGACTTCTCGAAGCTCTTCGTTCGGATAGGTTACTGGTTCTTCACTATTCCGCCGTCGCAAGTAGGGGTGCACCATATTCCCCTGAATTGGACCAGGCCGCACAATCGCCACTTCAATAACCAAATCATAAAAACATGCCGGTCTCAAACGTGGCAGCATGCTCATCTGCGCTCGGCTTTCAATCTGAAAAACACCAACTGTATCCGCTCTGGAAACCATCTCATACACAGCTGGATCTTCTGCAGGCACTGTTGCAAGAGTAAGCTTTTTACCTTCAAACGACTCAATAAGATCAAATGCACGACGGATACATGAAAGCATACCGAGAGCAAGACAATCGACCTTCAGAATGCCTAACTCATCCAGATCATTCTTATCCCATTGAATAATTGTACGTCCTTCCATAGCAGCTGGTTGGATTGGAACAAGATCACAAAGCGCACCTTGTGTGATCACCATACCGCCAACATGCTGGCCAAGATGTCGTGGAAAGCCAACAAGTTGATTCACAAGCGATACAAGCCTTACACCAACATCAGAAACCGGATCGACACCTGCTTCACTTAGGCGCGCTGGCAAATTATCTACACTGTCACCAACATCGATTGTTGATGCTATAGCATCAATTCGATCACGTGACATGCCTAAAGCCTTAGCAAGATCACGTACTGCTGATCGCAAGCGATAGCAAATAATCTCTGCTGTCATTGCAGCACGAGTTCGCCCATAGGTTTTATAAATATACTGGATGACCTCTTCACGACGATGATGCTCAAAATCAACATCAATGTCTGGGGCTTCCTGCCGCTCACGACTCACAAACCTCTCAAAAAGTACTTTCATACGCGTTGGGTCGACTGACGTGATACCCAGGCAATAGCAGACAGCTGAATTCGCCGCAGACCCGCGCCCCTGACAAAGAATGCCGCGGCGACGAGCAAATCGCACAATGTCAAAGACTGTGAGGAAATATGACTCATAGCCAAGCTCTGCAATTAGGCTGAGCTCATGATTGATGAGCTGACAAACTGACTCAGGAATACCTTTTGGGTAGCGCTGGCTCGCGCCCTTCCAGGCCAGATGTACTAACTGTTCCTGTGCCGTTCGACATTCTGGAACAACAGCCTTGGGATATTCATACTGGATTTCATCTAGTGAAAACGTACAACGTGATGCAATCTCAATTGATCGTTCTATCGCTTCAGTCACTTCAGCAAATTGTTCAAATATTTGATGCTTATCTTGAAGATGCCTTTCTCCGTTACTTAGGAGCTGTGCCCGAGCTTCCTCAACGGTGCACCCGCATCGTACTGCAGTAAGAGCATCAAAAAGTGGCATGCGAGACCGAACGTGATACCGGACATCACCCGCTACCACGAGTGGCGTATATGCTTGTTCCGCTACTTCCTGAAACCACCTTAATCGATCTTTGTCATCACCTGCTCGGGCTACCTCAGCAATGGTGTAAAGTCGGCCCCCAAAAATATTTCTCCACTCTGCAAGCCGATCAACAACAAATGAATTACTCAACACTTCATGTTGACAACTCGCAAAAAAAGATGCCAAAGGCACCCCGGCTAAAAGTCCATCCGAATACGTTGCAACATCATCGAGTGTAAGCCGACAAGACTCACTATCTGTCACCGACGATCCATGCAAGGATTTGTCTTTCATTCGCTCGTGAACTGCCTGCTGGTACCCATGCGTCAAGAGACGGGAAAGGTTTGAATAGCCAGCTTGGTTCATTACCCAAACCACTATTGGAATGGAGTCAATCACCTCGATCATCGTTCCAATAATAATCTTGAGTCCGATCTGCTTTGATGCAGAATGAGCTCGTACAATACCTGCAAGAGTAGCATGATCCGTGATTGCCAAAGCTTCGTAACCAAGCGAGTGTGCTGTAGCCACAAGTTCGTCTGGGTGAGACCCACCACAATGAAAGGAGAAATTGGTCGTACAATGAAGTTCAGCGTATTGCATCACGCAAATACTCCATGAAGAAACCAACTGCCATTCTGGAGACTCTGAAACATCCAGTACCTTTCACCTGATTCTGTTTCAACAACGTAATAGTCTCGACGCACACATCCTCCACGCCACCAGGCAGTCTCGATTCGCTCGGGACCATATGCTTGATTGACGTAATGTTGTGTGTTATTCCAGTAAAACTGAAACATAGGTGCGCGGTTCTGTTGCAAAAGTGTCTCTCGTGCAACAGATATACCTTCTAGACGAATTGGCTTCGACAACATCATGATTGGTCGATGGCCAGCCTCTGCTACTGACAAACTTCGATTATTCGTTTCACAATCAGCGGACTGATGGCCCTGACGACGGCCACCTTTCGATTGTGATGCAAGCTGCTTATCAGCCGAAACAGCCACCCACGCATGCTCTGGCTGTGCGTCAAACACATGCTCAGGACTAAATACAGACCCCCGACCAAGACGCCCCACTAATCGGTCAAGCAACATCGAAATATGCTGAAGTGATTCATCAATTGACTCATTAGAAATGCCATCGAAGAGCACCTGCTGCCGATACGTCGCCACTGCTGCAGCCACTACTTCAACAGCAATGCTTTTAATCTCTTGCGGCAGCCTTGTCTTCATGAGACGCAATCGAATCAAACTCATCAAATGACTAACAGACTCACTTGGCCGAAACACACCGATATCGAGTACAACTGGCACCGCGGCTTGACGACAACCCATCCATGGATTGAAACGGACTTGCAGGGCCGTAATGCCTTTGTCTTGAGTTGCAATATCAACGACACACTGCCTAACAAGCTTTTCTAGAATTGGCACAAACACTTCTTCCAGCCCATCAGCAGCAGAAGCAGGAATCTCAAAATCATGTGACGCATGAGGAAACTCAATAGGGACCGGTGACTCAAACAGTTCAGCTCGCGTGCCACAAAACTCCTCAAGACGATGCACAAGGGCAGAACCAAATCGTGTCGCCAGACTTTTTCGAGGAAGATGAAAGACATCGCCAACTGAATACACACCAATCTCGTCAAGCATCATCTTCACCCGCTCATCAAGTCGCAGTGCAGCAACAGGTAAATGAAATAGAGCTGGCAATGACGCTTCAGAAATGACTGCCCATCGACGAGGCTTCTGTCGCCATGAATTCTGAGTAGCCCGTGGCACATTTACCAAAGGCATTTTTTTCCCAGAGTATCCTCCATGATCCTTTATGAGATTTGTGAAATGAGCAGCTGCCCATGCTGCGCCTGGCGTGCCAGCAATTGCTACTCGAGCATGAATGCCGTGCGACGCAAATGTCCAAACTGCCGTGCGCGCTAATAATTCTTCGCCCCCAAAGAAGTCTGCCGTATTCGTGACATCTATCATCAGGCATTCAGGAGAACTACCTTGTTTTGACTCATTCTCCAAAGCTACAACTGGCGAAAAACGTCGACACCAACGAGCAACTTTTTCAAGTTCTAACCGATCGGATAGGGGATCATCATGCTCAATGACAGCATTCTGGCAAAATCGTGCTCCAAACGTGCTCGATAACACAGACATGGCTTCAGCCAACGACGTACCTACTGGAATATCAATCGCCTGAGGCTGCTTACTTCTAGCCCTCCGCTCAGAGTGTCGCGTTTGGTACATGAACTTTGGCCCCAACCATGACACAATCCGCATAACACCTCGCCCCTTACGACAACAGATAAGAACTGGTCGCTGACGCCATTCTGGACGCTCAAGCAAACGTCGCTGCACTGGCCAGCGCGGAAGCCAAGCCGTCATGAAACGCGGCATGCAAAATCTTTCTTTCGAAAAGGAGTCTGTTCTTGTGAATTTCCTAAGGCGTGTAATGCTGTCATATTTTTGAAAGATCAATCCTTTTCCACTTTTTCAATTCCCCTCAAGAGATCAAAAACAATCTCTACAGATTGCTTATGACCTTGCAATTGATCGGCTCCTGTCCATGGGCCATCCACAAGCGAGAGTCTGAATCGTCGGGATGTAAGTGCCTGATACATCAATGGAGCCACATCAAGACGGTGGGCGGCCCATGTTGGCTCTCGCCACATACTTTTTGGCCTCACAAGTAATCCAATAGCATGGCTTGACCGGGCCGCCAGTTGCCAGCGACGCATCACGGTCGGGTGAATATGCCCCAACCATGCCAGCACAACCGTTACACCAGAACATCTCAGGGCTTGATCAATTGCCCAGATTTGGTCAGCATCCCGAGATGGCCGAACAATAATAAGCCGTGGGGTTAAAGAACGCTCAGGACAGTGGACACTAGTCGATGACAGCCATGGCATCACGGCCGGTGGATAAAATTGTCCAGTACGATCAACAACAAAAAGTGTGCCTCCAGTGATCGTCGTTGCCATGGATACCGCAACCGCTGAGGCCATTGTTGTCGCTCCAGACGCATCATCACCTAGCCATTCGATAAGACTTCCCTTGGAAATACCTCCTCGTGGAAAAAGACCATCGATCTTATAAAAACCACTCGAAACAACTGGTTTTTCATCTATTTCGGGTGATTCCAATAGCGGCATTCTCAGCTCCAAACAAACAACCACAGAAATACTGTATATTTGTACAGTATCCAGAGCTGGCGAATTTGTCAACGATTCTTATTGATGCGATATTTCCATATCTTTGCTGCTGCCGGCGTCTGCCTCTTTTTGGCCATATCCTCAAGTGGCCTTAAAGCTGACGACCCATTCAACGATTTTGAGTCATTTCACAAACAACTCTCTCCTGCCGTCTCCGCTCGTCTTCAAGCGACAACAAAGCACTACAGGCAGATTGAACCCTCTCTCTACTACCTAGCGGCTACGTACTCTGCACACATCAAAAAAATGTCCGATGATCAGCAGGTGGTAACGCTTGTAAAACTTGCTCAATTTATCGACAAGCAAAGAACGTCAGCAGCTACTCACATTGTCATTGGAAAAGACATAAACATAATTGGTCTACTTGATCCAGATCGCGGCCTTGACCCACGTGAAATTACAGCGATCGCCCAAATGTACAATGCATCACCGACAATCTTCAAAAAAAATAGTTCTGAAAAAACACTATCCGATGTTGCAGATGACTTTCTAACCACTGTCTCTCTTGCTGCAAACAAAAAACAACCGACAACCATTATTGTTTTGGGACATGGCTTGCCGAATGAAATTCAGAGCTACTCCATTCCGTGTGATCGTCTTGCCGATGCACTCCTGCCTCAACTTGATAAATCTCTGACTGTTGATCTCGGGCACCTCGTTCTCATATGTGACGACTGTTATAGTGCTGACTTCAGCATTAATCTCGCCAAACTATTAGAAAAAAAATGCCAGGCACGATCACTCAAACTCAACTCAATGCCTGTGATGATTGCTGGAACAAATCGTGACCGCGTTGGACACGCAGACTTTGGCGAAAAGTTTGTTCCTCATTTTTGGAAGGATGTTATTGAACTGTATTACATACGCCGCCCAAGACAAAGCACCATTACCCTTCGTGATTTCTTCGAAAATGTCGATAACATGATGTACGGCTACGGGAGGGTTCCAAAGGTTGATGCAGATGGCACCGTGACTTACAAACTGGTAAATCCTGAACTATGCCAAGACCCTGTTGTGTTCGTCCCTCTTAATGAAGATGACCGTTCTCAACTTAGGAATATCCTTGGACTCCCAGCAAATGAGCCACTCATAGGAATTTTTGATATTGGCTAACGCCACGAAAATCCCTGACGCAGGAGTTGCTTTGCATTCCAACTGTTTTTCTTAGGACGAATATACATCCCGACCCACATCTGGCTTGACACCCTCGGGGGTTTCATCACTTTCGATATCAAACCACTCTGGCTTAAACTCAATTCGAGGCTGCGTTGTTGGATTAGCAAGAGCAATATTACTGACAAGTGCAATAACAGCGTCGGATAACGCAACTTCAGGCTTACACCGTGGCTGATTTTCTGGCGATGGATTTCTTATACACCATGCCCAATGCTCCATTTCCTCCGTGTATCCTCGCGAAGGAGGACCTTTTGACTCACCGATGGCTGAAGCAACCGTAGCACCACCTCCACTCTCGGTAGTGTCCAGCGCAGGAGTTCCATCTTTTGATTTCTTGACGGTGACCCGAGTATCACGAGAAGAGTTCTTGTACAGCATCACGTCTCGCTCGTTCTCAAGAATAAGCGTACCCTTCGTGCCCATCACAACTTCACCATACCCCCCAAAGCCATTTCCATTAATCGATGAGTACGTCACAACAATCTTTTTGTTCTGATCTTCTTCATATCCAGGAGCAGGATACTCAAACATACAATACACATGATCTTCAACTTCTCTATCCGCAGGAAAGATACTGCGATTTCCTACAGCTGTCACCGTCAGAGGTTTTATCTTTTTTCCCTCTCCGTGCATTGCAGAAACAAAAATACCCGAAGCATCAAGTTGGTGACTTCCAAGCTCAGCCATTAATCCACCGCCAGTCCGGTTCCACAACCTCCAACGAATGAGCTCCTCGAGCGAAGAGCGCGTCGTACCATCTGGAAGAGTTGTTTCTGTATAACCAAGCGACGCAGCGTCAACTTCTTGGTCAGAAATCTGTTTCTCAAGCTGAGCAATTCTTTTTGTCAGCGAGTCTATATCAGAAGGCTTCGCTGTCTGCAGTGACTTTTTCCAACTTGCTAATTTGCTCGCCAACGCATCATCACCTGGCAAAGGAGGCTTCCATGAGTCTTTACCCGGCAGATTACCGCGATGCCATTGTGCACGAATGGAGTGAACGTCTCCTATAAGTTTTGCTTTGCCGAGTGTAAAAACGGCATTATCATAGAGGATGCTGTAATGACGTTGGTGTCCTGTTGCAAGCAACTTGTTTGTTTCCTTAGCAACCCGTCCCATCTCCTTGCATTCGTGGACACTATGCCCCATCAGTTTCTCAGTGAGCACATGCTTGCCAGCTCGCATCGCCTTGATGGCTGCTTCTGCATGCAAATGCAGTGGCAGTGCAATAACAACTGCCTCAATGTCTTCATCAGCTAGTAACTCTTCATATGCACCATAGACCTTGACGTTCTTGCGCCCCTCATCCTCATTGTTCCATTGATATTTTGATAAAAGCCCTGGACGAACGGCATAGGCATTTGCACTCGACATGTCTCCATGAAATGCACGATAGACGTTGTACGGCCGAACATCAGCAATGGCTACGATATTCATGTAATCCGGATTATGAGCACCGATGAGAACGCTTCCTTCGTCTCCCGTACCAATCACTCCAACCCGAAGTGGATCACCGACACTCTTTCCATAACCAAAATAGATCGAACCTAACCCAGCACCAGTAGCCAGACCGGCAGCAACCGTTCCCGTAAGGAAATCACGCCGGGTTACTCCTACAGCATCATCAAAATTCTGCTTGCCTATTTTCTTTTGTTCTTCAGACAGGTTCATCAGGTCACCTCAATATCGATAATCAAGAAATCATATGCGGTCGCGCCGACAGCAGGCCAATGGACACCAGGAACGTAGGAAATAATCAAGTCCTCTCCAGCCTCCATTTGGCATGGTTGCAAGAACCAGGAGAGCCGAAATCTCAGCCCACTGATTATACGTTGACTGAGAGCCAGCAATCCAAAATGGCTGTGAAGCAACAACACTCGCAAGAAAAAAAACACCGCCCATCGCATTGAAGGGCACAAAAATCCCCACCACCAAACAAGAACCGATTGTCACCAATGACCAACTGACAAACTGATCAAGTTTCCACAAGGTTGTTTTTGGCTTCGCAGCTGAAGCCTTAACACGATCAGATGGAGGCAACAGAGCATCCCACTCAGCAAACAGTTTTTCCCCGATTGATGACGCATCAGCCTGCCAATCAGCAGCCATGCCAGATAATTCCCGCTGCTTTTCAGCAACACGACGACGTTCAAACGGAACTTCTTGAGCAAATGGCTGACGAACCTGAGCGTCCAGACGATCCAATTCCATCCGGTACTGTTCAATATCCGGAGTAATATCTTCCACATAATCGGCGAGTTCTTTAGCGGCGACCTTCATTTTTTCTTCAGCAACTTTTTCATCCTCAGCTGACTCAAAAGGTGCAATACGCTGACGGGCACTTAAAACATCTCGCCACGACTTGATGACACTTTCTTCCCATGCCTTTCCTGCCTCAAGCGACGACCGACGATCACGTGCTCCAAGCGTCTCATTCCAACTGCCTACCTCTGGCAGGGACTTCCGATACAAATCCCCCAGTGGTCCCACCGCTGCTTTTCGGAAACCGACACTTGACCAAGATGGGTCCCGAAGATGTGAAAATCCCTCCAAAAAGAAATGAAGGCCGACCACAATTCGCAGCACAGCCAGCGCTACGACAGCGAAAACTGTCATTCGTATCATGAGATCACAACTTCTTGAAAAAGTATGCTTCCGGTTTGTTCCTAAATTTTATTAAAACACTCTAATATTCGCTAGCAAGGGCATCAAATACCGAGATACTGTTCAAAAAAGACACCTGTTCCTTTTAGAAAGCCCTCGGTGAAACGCAAGAACAGCGTATGATTGTGAGTATGTGAGAAATTATGACTGAACTCGCTATCCCAGAAAGAATTGTTCTCTGTTATCCGGTAGAAGCGTCACATATATCATCGATTCAGTCTGTTGCACCGGGGTCGACCATTATTGACGCAGGCCAAGAGAACATTGCAAAAGAAATTTTAGACGCAGATATCTACTGTGGCCACGCGAAAGTTCCAGTCCCATGGGAAGACGTGGTAAAAAAGGATCGGCTTCAATGGATTCAGTCTTCTGCTGCAGGACTGGATCACTGTCTTTCACCAGCCGTGATCCAGTCGAATATTACCGTTACAAGTGCTTCAGGAGTATTGTCCAATCAAGTTGCCGAACATGCAATTGGCCTGGCAATCGCGTGCACCCGTCGGCTTCCGTTGTTTTTCAAACAGCAACAACACCAAGAGTTTGTTCGGCGTCCCACCCGTGACCTGACTGGCAGTACGGTAGGCATTGTTGGCTTTGGAGGCGTCGGACGGCGTCTGGCGGACGTCCTAAGACCTTTCAATACACGCATTCTTGCCACCGACTGGTTTCCTTCGAATAAGCCTGACTACGTTGAGTTTCTTGGCCCCCCCTCATCACTTTGCAAACTCCTTGCAAACGCAGATATTGTTTTTCTATGCGTACCTCTCACGAGGGAGACGCAAGGCATGATCAATGCTTCAACCTTGGCGCAAATGAAAAAAGGCAGCATCCTAGTGAACATGGCTCGAGGCAAACTTGTAATCGAAGACGCTCTTGTTGATGCACTGGAAAGCAATCACCTCGATTCAGCTGCGCTTGATGTCACCCCAGAGGAGCCACTGCCGCGTCATAATCGATTGTGGACTGCTCCTAACCTACTCATCACCCCACATGTTGCAGGACAGTCAGGAAACCGAATTGATGCAATGACACAGTTTTTTTGTGACAATATCATTCGATTTTTACATAACAAGACTCTTAAGAATCTCGTTGACAAGCAACTTGGTTTCCCACAGCAGGACGAACAACGCACATGACTCAAGAAGAATCCTTCTCTACTGCTCTCTACCAAGACGATCGCGCAACAATATCTGCCGCAAATCAAGTTGGCACGCGTTGTCCCGATGAACTTCTATCTCGTTATGGTGAAATCCTCGAAGGAGGCAGGCTCAGTTGGACTGAATATCATAATCTTGGCCGCCGGCTTGGTGCAGGTGGTCAAGGTGTCGTCTTTCTTACGACACGCCGAGGTTCAGATAACTTTAGCTTACCAGTTGCCCTGAAAGTTTTTTCTCCGGAGCGATATGAGTCAGAAGCGAACTACGATGAATCGATGTCACGAATCGCGAGTGTCTCTTCGCGAGTCGCTCAAATCCAGCAGGACAATTTATTGGATGTCCAGAATTTTGTGGAGCAACGCCGAATTCGCATTATGGAAATGGAATGGATTGATGGCTACGATCTTTCACGACTGCTTGCCCCTGAACTTCTTGAAAAAACCAGGGAAACTGTCAACGAAGAACGCTGGGGATACTTAAACAATGTCATTGTGACGGCGGGTCCACGTCAGTCACGACTCAAGCCAGGCGTTGCAATTGCTGTGGTACGTGAATGCCTATCCGCCCTGGCCGCTCTTCACCGTGAAGGAATTCTGCACGGTGATGTAAAAAGCTCAAACATTATGGTGAAGCGTACCGGCAATGCGAAAATGATTGATATCGGTTCAGCGATCGTTCTAGATGACATGCAGCCAAACCGCACCTGCACACCTGCCTATGCGGCACCAGAAGTACTTGAAGGAAGAGACAATACTCCCCGATCAGACCTTGCGAGCCTCGGATATGTCCTTATCGAGATGTTGTCCGGACAACCACCATTTGTTGGCTTACAGTCATATCGTGAACTCCTAGAAGCAAAACAATCACTCTCGCAACGTCTCGAGGATATTTTACCTTCTGAAGTAACATGTAATGAACTTCTGATGAACTTTATACGCGGCATGGTTGCTGCTGACCCAGCGCTTCGATTTCCAAGTGCTGAAGATGCCGATTTGGTCAAGGAAGGGGCCGCCAGTTTCCATCGGCAGCTAATTGTCGGTGGACTTGCCAGCGAATACGAAAATGAGATCCGTGCATGGCTTGAAGAACTGGACTAACCTGAAGGAATCATTTTATTGATGATTCCTTCTTTCAAGCCGTTTATAGATGACGGAGAGTATTCGTGTCGTTGCTACCGGAGCGATGCGTTTGAGACGCCAGAGTATGCTCGCCGTTCTCCCAACGACAACATACCGTTTATTTCGATCAATCGCCCGTATAACACGCAGTGCGACTGATTCACTAGTCCATCGGCACTTATCCATACGACGGTGAGCTTCTTTCGATTCTAGTTCTGCAGAGAAATACCATGTATCAAGAAGACCGGATTTGAAAAAACCGGGGCATACAATGGTCACGCCAGGCTTCTTTCCTGACGTTTCTGCGGCCAATGATTCTGATAAAGCAATCACTCCTGCTTTACTTGCTGAGTACGCAGCCATGGATGGTGGAGCAAGAAGACCAGCAATGGAAGCAACATTCACAACATGAGACCGACCTGAGTTCTGACGCAACCACGGCACAAACATCTCACAGCCAAAAGCAGTACCAAGTAAATTTGTATTGAGTACACGCTGCCACTGGGAACCTGATAATTGTCCTACCTCTCCAGATGCCCCAACCCCCGCGCAATTAATGAGCAACTCCAGCGAAGACAACTGACTGCGCACATGCTGGTAAAGTGACTGCCAACTCTGGTAGTCCATCACATCGAGAGCGAAGGTACTACTGTGGCCACCAAGACCTTCAATATGTGACCCAAGAGCATCTAATTGTATTTCATCCCGATCAACAAGAAAAACATGCCATCCTGCTTCTGCAAGCAATAGCGAGAGAGAACGCCCCAAGCCACTAGCAGCTCCGGTGATAACGGCAGCTCCAGACGTCCACTCCATGCCGGATATCTCAAAAAAGGGGATTCGCTCGAATAACTACAGCAACGAAGAGAAGCATTGGAGCCAAACTTGGTTTTGTGGCCTCTCACTACCAGAATTCAACCACCCGTCATTCGTTCATCACTACCACGATATGCGAAACGGATGAACTACCAAGATCTTCTCAAAAGCGAGGGTGACGGGACTCGAACCCGCGGCCTCCAGCGTGACAGGCTGGCGCTCTAACCAACTGAGCTACACCCCCCGAAAAGGCTCAGGTACTTGACGTGAGCCAACAGAAGATTCGCCTCGAACTTCCATTTATATCGTTTTTTTTCCGTCGCTCCACAACCCCCGCCTCTTCTTCTCGCACTATTTTCAATTCATAGTGGCCCAAGACGTATCACAACCAAGAAAAACAAGATCGATGATGCGTTTGGTATCGAAATAGTGGGCCCTGAGGACACTTCTGCTTAGAAAATGCCCCGCTCAGGATCAAACCCCTTCTGCTTTGCAATCCTGAAGTCCTGTTGCGCTTGAGCATCCAAACCAATCTCCCGGCATGCCAATCCTCGGTGATGGTGCATCACCGCTAAGGAATGATCGAACCAACGCAATCGTCTCGCTAACTCAATTTCATCAACCTGACGAGCAAGTAAGCTTGCCTGCCGTCGCTGAGTCTTCATACCATCGATTGCAAGATTGAGTTGATCAACAGCCTCCTGCTGCCTACCAAGGAGGTGTAAGATAAAACCACGAGTATCAAGAAATTCTACCGGATGGTCATCCCGCACAAGAAGAGCATTCTCGATGTCTTCTAATGCCTTCGGAAGTTCTTTGCCCACAAGAGCCCTAATGTATGCGCGATGGTTGAGCGCTTCGGGAGAGCCTGGACCCGAAAGACGTACGGCTAACTCCGCTGCATCCAACGCTTCTCTCGGTTGTCCTGCGACAACATGAGCAATAGCCCGTGTCCGAACTGGCAATGGACTTGTCGGGGACTCGTGAGATGCTAGTTCTGCGTCAGCAATTGCTCCTTGAACATCCTGTGACTCTAGTCGAAGCATCGCTCGCATACACAACAGCTCAGCATTACGGCCATGCCAATCGATTGCTCGACTCAGATGACCTACTGCTGACGGCAAATCGTTTTCAACTTCGCTGATAGCAGCCTGCTGAAGCGACCATAAGACTACCGCATCCCAGATCATGGGCTTGGCAACAGGAGCAACCAGGAGTGGAACAACCACCCCAAGGATAACTGCAATCAAAAAAATTCTTTTCCGCGGACTCGCTCCGCGACGGATGGGAACTGCTACTAGCGGATCACTTTCCCGTTCCGGCGGTTCCGGCGGCAGCTCAAATTCAGGAGATATTGGAAATCCGTCTTGATCGTATCGCATAATAGCTTCTTTTTCAGATAGTCTAATCTATTATTTCTGAACAGGTTTTCTTCCTTCGTTATAGTTCCAACACTTAAGCGTATGCGACAGATTTCAGGAGACTCATCAGCATCTACTTGGAGATTTGAATATGCCACTTTTTGAGATCGAAACGGATGGCCACATCATCATTTCCTGGGCAACAGATGAACAGGCTGCCGAGAGTGTCGTTGCCGACGCCTACCCCAATGAAAGTATTGTGAGACTGACTCGTCGACCACGAGACACTTGGGTCATTTCAAAGTCCGCATTAGGACTCACGGACACCCAAACGGATCCGTGCAATACAGCTCGTGAATGTCTTTCCAAAGCAGCAGGCGACAAACTTCATGCCATTCGCTTGTACATGACTGAGACAGGCGACGATCTCGATCGAGCCAGGAAGGTCATCGAGTCCAACATGGTGATGGGCTGGTAAAAAACATTACCGAATTGGCTGGGATTGTTTTTCAAAGCCAGCTGTTTCAACCCCCGAGTCCGATTTTGGTTCCCCCACCAAGATCGAAGAACTAGGCGTGTAGCTTGACGTTCCCCCTGGGCGATATCCAGGATCAGGCCGTCGCCGAGGTGGAGGAGGTGATGACACAGGCGATGGGACGAGGGAATCTGTTGGCCGGGGCTCAGGTGCAACAGGATCTTGTTCAAATTGACCTGGAACTGGACCTTGCTGCTCTACCGCAGAAGGCATGAGCGACGCACCAGCAGCCTCAGGAATGGAACTGCCACCAAATCGACTCGAATTGGTTTCACTGTAACGAGATTCAGATGGATTCGTGGGTGATTGCGGCTGCGACAAGACATTAGGCGGAGAATTTGGGTTCGCAAATCCTGGAGACACAGGATCACCAAACGAACTACTGTCTCGACTATCAGCGATTCGAGACGGCGTGGCTGCCGGAGCTTGATCAAACGCAACCGATGGCCCATTCGCAGATGACTCAACAGGCAAGGTCGCATATGGCCCTGTCTGGGCAGAAACACCAGCAGGTGTCTGTATTGATTCATTCACATTGGCAATCTTCCCCGTCTCTGGATAGGACATGGGTGGATTCGATTGGCCGTACGTAATGGGCGTAGCATCATCAGTCGACGGGTATTGTGGAAGCTGACTGACAGATCCTGAAGGAGAAGAAGAGGAGGAGCGAGGAGCCTCGCCAGCCATAACGTAAGATTCGGGGGTGGTCGTGGTGGGATATGGAGATGCCATTGCAGATGGCTTTGACACACCAGTTCCACCAGAAGATTCCTCATTTTCATACGGTGGTGCTGAGGCCAATTGGGAAGGATCCGTATTGCCTCCAAATGCCCACCATGAAGGTTTGGAAAATGAGGCACCGCTCTTGCAGCCAGCAGACACGAGAATGAGGCAGGCAGCACTCACCGCCCACACCGAAACATTGTTTCGGAAGCGGAAATAATGAATGGGCTCCAGAGTCATATCTATCTCCACACAAACTTGGTTATCTCAGAACGTCAGGCAGGAGATAGGCTGAAAGAGAGTCAAAAGTCAACGTCAGCCGGGAGTGACACCTCACAAAATATTAAAAGTTCGGGGGGAGTGACCTTCGCCACTCCCCCCATTTCAGAAAAATGAACATTAGGGCAATTTAGGCAAGACTAAACTGCCTGTCTCGAGGTCAACTCAAGCAAATCGTTTGCCAACTGTGTCCCAGTCAATAATGTCGAAGGCAGCCTTGACATAATCAGGCCTACGGTTCTGGTAGTGGAGATAATACGCATGCTCCCAGACATCGAGACCAAATAACGGTGTATGACCGTGCATGATTGGACTGTCTTGGTTTGCTGTACTTTCAATCACGAGTTTCCCGCCTGGTTCAACGGAGAGCCATGCCCAGCCACTACCAAATCGCTTCATTGCTGCATCACTAAAGGATGATTTGAAATTCTCATAGCTGCCAAACACGCTCTTCACAGCATCACCAAGTGCACCAGTGGGCTCACCACCTTTGCCGGCACCAAACGACTCCCAAAACAACGTATGATTCGCATGCCCACCACCATTATTCCGCACAGCCATACGAATTCCTTCAGGAATACTTTCAAGATCTGAGATGAGCTTTTCAATTGGTAATGAAGAAAGATCTGCATGTCCCTCTAAAGCCTTGTTAACATTTGCAACATAGGCAGCGTGATGCTTGTCATGATGAATTTCCATCGTTCTAGCATCAAAGGAAGGCTCCAGTGCATCAAATGAGTAGGGGAGGGGGGGCAGTGTATAGGCCATAGAAACTCTCCTGATTGTATTCCTTGAAGATCAAAAATGTGGGGACATCACAGTGCATGCGATAGTGCGATCCTAGCCAACATATGACGTACCGGCAAACGGCCGATCTGAAAAGCGGTAACGATGGTAGGGAATGCAACACAAAATCAGCAGGCACCACTCCTGCAGGGGATTCCGGATGCCCAACATTTCACTCACTTTCTGAATTTGAACGGCACTCATGACGATCCAAAGAAAGGTTGAATGATGGCACGGAGGCCTTCATGACCGTCTTGGGAAATGTTTCCCAATGCCGAACGGAATGTGTTAGAGGCGATGTCCCGGGCAGTTAACTCTCGACGCGATCAACGACGGCGAAAAATCGTTTCTTGGTCTCGCAATCCATCGTCGCTCAATCCTTCTCCGCATGAGAACGAAAATCCGTCTCCTGGAGCTGTATACGCTCCTGCTGCCGACCCTCACCAGCAACCTGCTCTCGCCACAATCATGCCTCAAGGAATTGGCTGGCTTTCGATTACAATACTCGTCATTCTCACAATGGCCTGTAGTGTGATCGGCCTGAGCACTGCTGAACTTGTTTTACAAAAACAATTTCTTGGAAACACTGAAACTTTCAATAGGACTTTGGCAGCAGTACGTGACTGCCTCGACCTTCGGTCGACAGGAAGTCTTGCACACTGGATTTCCAACGTTTTCCTCATCTCGGCTGCCGCTGTCGCCTGGTCAATCCGGGGCATGCGTCAACATCGACGTGATGATTATAAAGGTCGGTTTCGTGCTTGGGGATGGTTTGCATGCCTGCTGTTTATGACTTCACTCTCATCAAACGTTCCCATTGGGACAGTTTTTGCCACATTCATCATTGACTGTACTGGCATCTCTTTTGGTCCAGAGGGTTTTGGCTGGTGGCTTGTAACCTGCACGTTTTCCATAGCTTCTATTGCTTTGTGGGCTTTCCTCCCACTTCAGCGCCGCGTTGGTGTAGGCATCTGGTTCACCAGTTCCGTCATTCTGTGGCTCACGTCAGCCGCGTGCACATGGATACTTGCAGCACGACAAGCCGGTGACCAGATCCTCATCACAGGCAGTGCAGCATGGGTTCTCACTACTGCAATGATACTGATTACGATGCTTACAGCAGCACAAACAGTTATTCGCGAGGTGCGAGGAGAAGGAGCACACATATCACACAACAGTCACACCATCTCTGATTCCAGTTATCAAGTTTCAAATGAGAACGTTGATGATGAGGCCACTTTCGTCGAGAATGCCGAAGAAAAGACTGAGTTCATCGATGGATCAGAGCCCATCAAACCGCGATCTCGTCGACTCACAAAGGCAGAAAAAAAACGCATGAAGCGAAGAGCTCGCCTCCAGAAGGCGGGCTGACGGCATGCCCTTTGAAATTTTATTGTCTTTTGTGAATAGTGCTCACTTATGACTGTTCGTACACGTTTTGCACCGAGTCCCACAGGCTACCTCCACATCGGTGGCGTTCGTACCGCTTTGTTTAATTGGCTTTTTGCTCGACACCACGGTGGTCAATTTGTCCTCAGGATTGACGACACCGACAACGCTCGCAATATCAATGAAGCCCTCCAGCCGATTCTTGATGGGTTGCGGTGGCTTGGCATTGACTGGGACGAAGGGCCTGATGTTGGTGGACCGTACTCGCCCTACTTCCAGTCGGAACGAAGTGGACGCTACCAGAATGCTGCCCAAAAACTACTCGAATCCGGTCATGCCTATCGTGACTTTGCGACACCTGCGGATCTTGATGCTGAACGAAAGGCTGCTCAAGCCGCAGGCGTGCCGTTTATCTACAGCCGTCGCTTTGCTTCTTTTGATGATGCTTCGGCTGAAAGATTTTTAGCCGAAGGACGCGCGAGTGTTGTACGGCTAAAGATGCCTCGGGAAGGATCGCTCGTACTCACCGATGCTGTCCGTGGCCGAGTAGAGTTTGCTTGGGAGAGAGAACAGGACCATGTCATTCAGCGTTCCGATGGAACCTGCTTATATCATCTTGCGAATGTGATCGATGACCACGATCTTGCAATCAGCCACGTTATTCGAGCAGAAGAACATCTTTCAAATACTCCAAGACAGGCGTTTATTGCACAGTCGCTTGGGTATGAACTGCCCACGTATGCGCATTTGCCACTCGTTGCCGAACCAGGAAGTCGCACCAAACTCTCAAAACGAAAACTTGCAAAATATCTCAAAAATAATGATTTCAAACAGGTTATGGAGCATGGCCTCAAGATTGCAGAAAGGACGGGATTGAAGCCAGAGGCTGACACATTTAATCCCGTGATCGTGGACTTCTATCGCGCTGTCGGCTATTTGCCTTGGGCGATTGATAATTACTTGGCCCTTCTGGGCTGGTCATATGACGACAAAACCGAGTTTTTTTCTCGGGATGATCTCATTCAGCATTTTTCTCTTGGGCGAATCAATTCATCACCAGCAGGTTTTGATCCAAAGAAACTATGGGCCGTCCAAGACCACTATATGGCAACGCTTTCTACGAATGAAAAAATGCAAATCATGGTGCCTTTTCTCGAAAAAGCAGGCCTCATCGAAACTCCCTTAACAGATGAAACCGATTCACTTCTCGGAAAAATCATCGAGGTATCAGGGGACCGCCTCAAGGTTGCCGGAGACATTTTGGTGTACGCTGATTTCTTCCTTGTTGAGCAACCCTTCATGGAAGAAGCAGCAGTGAAAAAACGCTTAAAAAAGAAAGGGACAAGGGCACTACTTGAAGCACTTAGAGTTGCCCTCGACCAGCTGGAAAACTTTGAGACTTCTGAACTTGAAAGAACACTAAAGCAAGTCGTGCATGAAGCCGGAGTAAAGATTGGTGACCTTATTCATGCTACAAGAGTCGCAATAAGCGGAAAAACTGTCGGTCCGGGGCTGTATGACTGCCTCGCTATTCTCGGTCGAAAAAAGACAATCGATCGCATTGACCGTGCTTTACCGCTGTGCGATTAAGCCAAAACCGCAAACTTCACGCTGTCGCAGTGCTACTGAGCGAGTGAGTATCTCACAATCTCCTGATCATTGCGAACAATTATTGCTTTATTGGCATAGGCCGGCGGACACCAAAGCACATCTCGACCAGATGCAACGTTTGTCGGGTCGAGAAGATGTGTTCTTGAGATTTCTTCGTAGCCAATCTCAGACAACTTTGCGATTACAAGATCACCTGTTTCAGCAAAAAGAAAAAAATGATTGTCATGTTTTGTGATGAATGCGGTTGCTGAACGTTTCGGACGACCACCGAAGGGACCTGTTCCCTGCCAGACAAAATCCCCCTCTGGAATACGCATGGCTCGAAGTTCACCATTTTCATGAAAACCAAAAATGAGACCATCGGAAACGAATGGCTGCACATTGACCGCCGAAATCCCATGTTTGGGTTTATTTCGCCATACAACCTCAACACCAGGCGTTTTCTGATCCATTTTCAAAAGCAGGTTCTTACTCTTGAAGCCTCCAACATACAAATAGTTGCCAAGTCGCACTGGGGCCATAATGATCGACCCATTGTCAGCGTCATACGGTGTTTCCCACAATAACTGGCCTGTCTCAGGATTGACTGCGTACACCCCTCGTGGTTTCACCAACACAAGTTGTCGGACACCAGCACATGTTACGATTGAGGGAGGAACATACCCCTGCTCAGATGCCGTGCCAGTCCGCCAGACCTCTGCACCTGAATCGAGATCAAATGCAGCAGCATGGGCAACATCAGTTCCCACGATGCAAATAAGTCGATCACCATCAACAAGTGGATGACTTGCCCACCCCCAAGTAGCAGCCTTCGTTGAATAATCTTCTTTGAGTTCACGCGACCACTGTATGCTGCCCGTCGATGCCTCAAAACATATAAGTGAACCCTCTGCGCCGAGTGTGTACACACGATCACCGTGTACCGTTGGAGTGCAACGCGGACCAGATGGATATGAGATTGTATAGGTCACTGGATAGTCGTATTCCCAAAGAATTTCCCCTGTCTCTTCTTCCAAACAAACGACACGTTCCCGACCGGATGGTGCCTTTGCCTGAGTATTGGCGTCATCTGAAGGTGCCGTCGGGAAATAGTCACACACAAAAACCCGGCCATCAGCCACAGCCGCTCCAGCGTATCCTCCACCAATGGGCGCTCGCCAAAGCAACTTGGGAGCATGGTCTACAAATGTTGTGACAATCCCTCGTTCTCGCCAAACATTATCTCGTCTTGGGCCCATCCATTGCGGCCAGTCGTCACCTCGAACCACACTATTTGT
>MDSZ01215525.1_pt1 | contig 20647 bp, 21 predicted proteins | sample 811201 | NCBI WGS metagenome assembly MDSZ01 (sample SAMN05326647, study PRJNA326480) | marine metagenome | isolation source: seawater | place: Indian Ocean: North | collected 2010 | reverse complement strand
TTCTGCTGGTGGTTCTGCTACATCATCATATAACAGTTCAACTGGAGTATTATCTCTAGGACTACCTACAGGCGCTACTGGCGCTACAGGCCCACAAGGTGCTACTGGTCCTCAAGGTGACACAGGACCTCAAGGTGCTACCGGGAATACAGGAGCCACTGGTGCTACAGGACCTCAGGGAGCTACAGGACCTCAAGGTGCTACAGGCCCTCAAGGTCCTCAGGGTGACGCTTTTGAATACAGTGATTTTACTTCATCTCAGTTAGCTGCATTGACTGGACCTACAGGACCTCAAGGCGCTACTGGCCCTCAAGGCCCAGCAGGCGCAGACGGAGACGATGGAGCTACTGGCCCTCAAGGACCTCAAGGTGCTACTGGCGCTACAGGACCGCAAGGGCCGCAAGGCGATGCCTTTGAATACAGTGACTTTACTTCAGCTCAATTAGCTGCCTTAACTGGCCCTCAGGGCGCTACAGGCGCTACTGGCCCACAAGGTGCTACAGGTGCTACCGGAGCTACTGGCGCAACTGGTCCTCAAGGTCCTCAGGGTGACGCTTTTGAATACAGTGACTTTACTGCGTCTCAACTAGCTGCTCTAACTGGACCAACGGGAGCCACAGGTGCGACAGGCCCTCAAGGACCGGCAGGTGATGACGGGGCAACAGGTGCTACTGGTGCAACTGGACCTGCTGGACCCACTGGACCTCAAGGACCTGCTGGGGCTGATGGGGATGATGGAGCAACAGGACCGCAGGGACCTGCTGGGGCTACAGGACCTCAGGGACCTCAAGGCGTTAAAGGTGATGATGGAGATACTGGACCTCAAGGACCCACTGGTAACACAGGTGCAACCGGATCTACTGGAGCAACAGGACCTCAAGGACCTACTGGACCTCAGGGACCTGCTGGTGACGATGGAGCTACTGGACCACAAGGTGCTACAGGACCTCAGGGACCTACTGGACCTCAGGGACCTACTGGACCTCAGGGACCTACTGGTAATACTGGGGCCACTGGTAATACTGGCCCTCAAGGACCTCAAGGACCAACAGGGAATACTGGAGCTACAGGAGCTACAGGCCCTCAAGGCCCTGCTGGTTCAGATGGCTCACCAGACACAGCCTCACAAGTTCTAACAAAGATAAAGACTGTTGACGGCTCTGGTTCAGGTTTAGATGCTGACTTATTAGATGGGCTTCATGCGAGTCAAATAGGTGGATCTACAATAGGGTCTGAACAGTTTACGAGTTGGTACCAAGAAGACAGAGACAGTAACAATGTTGCATCATTACCTACTGACAACCAGATGGCAGTAGAAGCATTAATACTTAAAACTAATTCATGGCCTATGACAAGGATACAAATCGCAACTAGTAACTACTGGGTTGCAGATAGGTATTGGTATCGTATCGAATCCCGAGTTGGTTATCGCCAATTTTCTTAAATTTATGAGGAACTATTTATATGTATTTTTTATTTAACAAAGAAGACAATAGTTATAATTGTCATAGTGAAAACAATTTCCCAGACTTTATGATAAGTGATGATGTTTATGAAATAGAATTATCTCAAGAACATGTCAACAGTGTACCTGAAGACTCAATTACATTTACACATTATAATCAAGAAGATGATGTCCTGTATGTAAAAGAGGAAATGGTTTATGGTGAAACAAGTAAAGGTAAAATTGATTTAGAAAATACTTTAAATAGTCTCCTCCTCGTTCCTGAAGATGAAAGACCTCCGGAATACAATACAATTCTTATGCTTTGCAGGGTACACTTAGGTCTTAAGAAAGTAGAAGAGATTCAAAAAGAGCATTTACTTACAGATGAAGATGCTCTAAACATACTTAACTATTTGGATAACGCATAATGACATACAGAATAGAAGTTGATCCCGAAGTTACATCTGCTTTAAGTGGTATTATTGAAGATACTGCTTTTAAGTGGGCAAATTATACACCGAGAACAACATACACAGTGGATGAATGGAGGGATAGGCCAATACCTGAAGAAGATAGACCTAAAACTTCGTCTGGCTACTCTCTAGTAAATGAAGAAGTACCCGATATAAAAAAAGCAATTGAGCTATTGGGTGCAAATGAAAGCACTAATGCATACATGCTCATGTCTGGTCAAGGGCTTGGTTGGCACACAAACTCTAATGAACCCGGAATACGGACATACTATACATTCTGTATTGACCCTAGTGTTTTTATTTATAAAGACCCGGTGACAGGTGAGATTGTAGAAGATTGGGATGATGTAGGATGGACTGCTCGTAGGTTTGAAGTGTCTGACGATCCTCTTTTTTGGCATACTGTTTGGTCAAGCGGACGGAGGTTTTCATTTGGGTTCTCTAGCTAATTACTATATAGAGTGGTACAAAAACAGATACAATGAACCTCATAAAGCTATTAGACTAAAGTATGTAAAAGAGTATTGTGAGATATTTGATCCATACGTTTCTTTAGAGGATATGCATTGGGAAGATCACAGCTGCAAATACAGGTATACTGGTGGCTATGCTAATTTTCACATGATGCGTATGAGTAAGGGACTTTATGTTGATTATTTCCCTAAGACCGAAAGGTATCTCGAAGCTGATACTGAAGATGGAATACTAGATTTTTTTAGATCACAAGGAAATGATAGATATGGTCAAGATGAAGGTATATACAAACCAGATCGCTCATATTACCTTTTTGCATTGCAAATGACCAGAACCAAAGATTTTAATGAAACAGTAAAAGCATTAAAGTGGGCTACTGAAAACAAACAATATACTGTTTTTAGAGCTCACCCTGTACCCGGTGATATTACAAATTACAATAAAATATGGAATTACTTTTACAAAGAAGGTCTTTTATCAGAGTACACTAACCTAGCTCAAGGGTACAGATCAGAAGAAATGGTAGCTAACGCAGACCTAGTATTTAGCTCAGATAGCGCCTTATCGTTTAAGTCTATACTTATGGGTAAACCTACAGTACAAATGAGAGATAACAATATGCTGGTCGATATAGTCCCAACACTACCGGATCTTACTGGTATTGAAAAAGTTAAGGCTATCTCTGACGATCAGTTATCTCAATGGCTTACTTGGTTTTATCATTGTATATGTCACGATTTTCACGGAGAAGGATACAAAGATAAACTACTTCGTAAGTTAAAATTTTACGAGAAAGGACATACTGATGAGGACTTGCATTCATGGAAATATTTAAAGAACCTTGGACATATATAGTCATAGATAACTTTTACCCTGATAATGTTTTTAAAAAGCTACAAGCTTATGCTAAAAATAAACTAAAGGAGGAAGGGTTTGGCACTAATGGGTCATTTAGGTTACGATTTGAAAGAGATGAGGAGTTAAATAAAATACTTAAACAGTGTGAAGTTTCACCTAAACTTTTAAAATATTTCCCTGACGTTAGAGAGCATACAACACTTAATGTTTACACTGAAATAAATGCAATCATAGGACCCTACAAATATAAACTGCACGATGAAGCTCCTAATAAAATTCTATCTTTAGTAGTCTACATTGATCCTGTTGAAAACAGAGGTACTCGACTATTTACTAAAGACAAAACTTTTTGTAAAGAAATAGAGTGGAGACAAAACAGAGCATTTATATTTTGTGGGGTAGAGGGTGTAACTTGGCACGACTACTTATGCAATAAAGGTGATTTTAGAATAACAATAAATCAATTTTTAGAAAAAGGTAAAGATTATGATTAGCAAGTCAGTTATGATGGATGACTCGTTATTCAACAAGTTTAATCTCGTTTGTGAAGAACTAGATAATCTTGACTTAGGTGATTCTTTAAAAACAAACTGGTATGTTTTTGTTAAACCAAATGGTATTGAAAAAGGTGTTAAGGTCCGTCACTTAGATGGAAAAACATCTAACTTAACAATACATCCACTTATTACAGAAAAACTTAATAATTATATTTTTGATCTATTAATTGATTTTTTTAAACAATCTAACTTTACTTTTAAAGAAGCAGGTAAAGAACTGCTAGGTAATACTTTTAAATTACTGACTTGCAGAATAGAGCTTCAGTACACAGAATGTGGAATGGATTTCCCAGAGCATGTACATGATACTAGTTGTTTAAATTCATCTGTTTACATATACCCATATAATTCTGAGGGTACTCATTTTGTAAAAGAAAATAAAACTCAAGAATGGAAACAAAACAGCGGTGTTATTTTTACTGATGAATTACATAGCTTTAGAAACGGCAGTAGTTTAAGCAAACGATTTACTATAAACACATTTATTCAAAGTAAAGTATAAGGAGTATCTGTGCGTAAACTTTTAAAGTATGTTGAATTAAACCTTACGGAGCTTTGTAATTTTAACTGTCCCTTTTGCCCTAGGGGTCATGGGTACCCTAACCAGAACCTTCATATGTCCTTAGACACTTTGGATCTAATACTTGATAATATTCGGGATTTAGATCAAGAGATAACAGTTCAACTTGCTGGAAGAGGTGAGCCTACTCTACACAAAGAGTTTGGGAAGATACTTGAAAGACTCTTAGAGTTTCGAGAAGAAGTTCCATCCTTCCGTATTGAAATGAATACTAATGGTGCAAGAGTTCCTAGGTATAAACACTTAATGGATAAGATAGATAGAGTTACATACAATATCTACCCTGAAAGTAGAATAGAATATCAAGATGCTGTCAATACTTTCCCTGACTATTTAGTTAAGGATAAGAAAAAACCAGAAGATAGGAAGTGGAAAACTAGGGCTGGTTATATTCCACTAACAGAAATAAACCCACAATCTTTTGAACCTCAGCCGAGGTATGGGAAGATGTGTCACAAACCCTTTGAGGTTGTCTACATAAACTATAACGGAGATTATAATCTTTGTTGTGATGTGTGGAAAGACATTGAAACCCTAGGTAATGTTAAGTCAGAACCTATATCTCAGTATTACGATTCTAATAAAAGACTCTTGGAGTATCGAAAGAATCTTTTGAAAGGTGAAAGAACAATAGATCCATGCAAGGATTGTAATATAAGGTGCAGCTATGAGTTCATACAAAGATTTGAAGAAGTACTCTCAGATCGAAAGGGCAGTCATTGAGGTTAATGGGGGTTGTAATTACTCTTGTCAAATGTGCCCTCAATCTACTGGGAGAGAGAAGGGTTTCCTTAAAAGAATGCCTTTGAACCAATTTAAAAGTATTGTTGAAGAGTGCGTTGAACATGGCGCTTCTGTAATAAACTTAGAAGGTTCTGGTGAGCCTACTCTCAACAATAACCTACCAGAGTACATCAGGGTTGTTAAAGAACTTGGTGCAAAAGCCTACATATTTTCCAATGGATTAAAAACATCTGGAAGTTTTATGGAAGATATTGTAGATGCTGGTATAGACTTCTATCGTTTTTCAATCATAGGGTATGACCAACTATCTTACTCACAGTGGATGAACTCAAATAAGTTTCATACTGTTTTAGATAACTTAAATTCTATGAGAGACTATGCAAAAGGGACTGAGAGTAGGATAGCCTCGTACCACTTAATACTTAACAATGACAACTTAGACTATGAACTGTCAAAGTACAAGGAGTTAAATGGTGATGGACTTACTGAAGTCTGGAAGATGCATAACTGGTCCGGAGAGTATACTGATGGTTATCAAAGGAAAGGTATTAAAAGATCTTGTGGTAGACCATTTAGTCCCGACATAGTTGTAAGAGCTGGCGGTAATGATGGTCATACCGCAGCGGTACACCCTTGCTGTCAAGTGCTTGGTAATGACTCCGCTGCAGTTTTAGGTCACTTAGACACTAGCACAATTGACCAAGTACTTAATGGTGAAAAGTATAATAAGCTGAGGGAAGATCATCGTAACGAAGAGTTTCCTGACTTCTGTAAAAACTGTGATTTTCTTTTAGAAGACCCTGAGGTTCTTGTGTATAGCAATCATGCAAAAATTAACAAGATGCATGGAACAACTTTTACTTTAGAAAATTACAAGTAGATATTAAATTTAATGGAGGACATATATGCCTGCACAGAAAAAGAAATCAACAGTAAACAAAGCTGGTAACTACACTAAGCCTACCATGCGTAAGAACTTATTTAACAAAATTAAATCAGGTTCAAAGGGTGGTAAAGCTGGTCAGTGGTCTGCACGTAAGGCTCAAATGTTAGCAAAAGAATATAAGGCTAAAGGTGGAGGTTACAAGTAATGGCTCTTAAAAAGTCTCAAAAGTCTTTAAAGAGGTGGACTAAACAAAAGTGGCGTACCCCATCTGGAAAACCTAGCGGAAAAACTGGTGAAGTTTACGCACCATCTAAGACTATTAAAAAGCTACAGTCTACTGCAGCAGGAAAGAAAAAGTTAGCAGCAGCTAATAAAAAGAAGCGTGAAGCTACCGCCAAAGGAAAGCAACATGCTAAACACGGATTACACAAAGGTAAAAAACGATGAAAAAGAAAGACCCAAGACTTGCAAGAGCTGGTGTTAGTGGTTACAACAAACCAAAGCGCACCCCTAATCATCCTAAAAAATCTCATGTTGTGGTTGCAAAAGAAGGCGACAAGGTTAAAACCATTCGCTTTGGTCAGCAAGGTGCTAAAACTGCTGGAAAACCTAAGGCTGGTGAATCTTCTGCAATGAAAAAGAAACGTGCTTCCTTTAAGGCTCGTCATGCAAAGAACATCTCTAAAGGTAAGATGTCTGCTGCATACTGGGCTGATAAAGCTAAGTGGTAACCACATCTCAATAAAAAGAGTAATAATAAAAAATGGATCAGTTAAAAGAGCAAGTAACTAAGATTGAGTGGCGAGTGGATCAGCATGACGAAGAAATCAAGCTGCTTCATTCTGCATCAGATGAATTACGAACTACTCTTAATTCAATAACAAAAAATCTACAACAAATTAAATGGATTGCTATAGGTGGTGGGTTAGTTGTATTGAGCGATCAGATTGGGCTCACTACTCTTTTTAAATTAGCAGCTATTTAAGGAGAAATAATTATGTTTGGATTACCCTTAGAAGTCATTACGATGATTGTCAGTACTCTTGGTGGTGCATTCCTGAAGCTAATGGCTCAGTCGCAGCAAGATAGAGCTGAGCAATTCAAGATGGCTACTCAGAGGTTTAAAGCTTCTGAGGACTCCATAAGTAATGCAAGAAAGTTTCAAAACCCTAACGCTAATTGGATACGCAGATTCTTAGTAATCTCTTTTATGTCAATGGCAGGGTTTATATTATTAGCACCATTACTAGGTCAAACAACAACTGTACCTGTAGAAGTAACTACTGGGTTTAAGTTCTTATTTTTAGATCTTAGTAATACAGTAACTGAATACATAAACCTCGAAGGAATCGTAGTACCGGATTGGCTATCGCATGCTATCATGTCTGTGGTTGGTATGTACTTCGGGCAATCAGTGGTTCAAAGGAGATCTTAAATGGCATACCAAACAACCCCAGAGATAGACTTTGCATCGGTAGGTCTTATCACAGATGTACCTGCCCATGCGCTACCGCAGGGTGCTTGGAATGATTGTTTAGATATTCGAGCTAAGGATGGAAGCGTCCAAGGCGTATATGACTTTGTATCTTCCATTGGATTACCTACAGGGTATTCTGATGGAGAGGTCGTGGCTCTGACGCAGTGGACCCCAGCTGGCTCGTCTTTCCTAAACATCGCATATGTCTTAAAAGACACTTCATCTTCTACTACTACAAAAGGTCGGGTATTCGTGTATAACACTGATACTCAAGTTCACGCAGAGATTACTAATGCTACTGCAGGGGCTAACTTTGAAATTGATGAAGAGTACCCACCTCAGTTGTTTGTATTTAACGGATTGCTTATTTGTAATCCCGGTACAGGCAACCCACAATATATAACTGCTGATGCAACTACAGCTGGTAATCTAGTAGATTTACCCGGATGGTCTGCAATGGCAGGAAGTCAGTACGCACGTATTATGCGTCCTTACAAAAACAGACTAATAGCTATGTCGTTCTATGACGATAAGAATACAGCTACTACTTCAGATGATGAAGCGTTTCCTATTGATCTCGCTTGGTCGTCTCACATTACAACTTTAAACTCTTTATCAGGAGTAGATTGGCAAGCTGCTACTACTAACAGTGCAGGCGATGCATTCCTAACACAAACTCCGGGAAGAATACTGGATGGTGGTCAACTTGGTGAAAACTTCATAGCGTACAAAACTGATGGTGTTGTGCGTATATTCGAAACAGGTGACAACTATGTTTTGGGTTTTGACTCTATCTTCGAAGACGATGGGATTTACTCAAGCCGATGTTTTGCAAACATAGGTGACTCTCAGCATTTAGTTGTGGGTAACTATGGTGTTTATGTTCATGATGGTCAAGCCCAACGAGAAGATATAGCTAAAGGTATATTCCAAGATGCTATGTTCAACTTAGTTAAAGGTACCGATAAAGATAAGTCTTTTGTATTCCACCAAACTCGTGATAAAGAAATATGGTTCTGCTTTAGGGAATCTGCAACTACTGGTTTTGGTACAAACAAAGCATTTGTATTCTGCTACAGTGATCGAAAGGTTCACATACGATCTATTCCAAATATTTCTGACATATACGAAACAGAAGTAGAGGGGAGTCTAAAGATCTTTGGAGCAAAAGGTAACGATGGTATTTACGAGTTGTCTACAAGCCAGTACGTAAGTGGTGGTTACTTTACTCGCATTGATGATTCCTTAAGTGCCAACAGTGTAATCAAAGACATTTCTACCATTTACCCAGAGTCTAGTAACTCTGTTAATGTATCCTTTGTAGGAACATCGATGCTCTCTGATTACTTGAACTTGAACACTGAGTTTTCTAACCACAATAGACTCTACAATCCTGCATCATCACACAAGATGGATGTCAGGGAGTCAGGCCGATATGTTCATTTAAAAGTAGCAATGAATGGTACAACAAACCCTAAACTAACCACTATGCAGTTCACATTTAAAGGAGCTGGTAGACGATAGATTTCAGGAGAAAATTAAATGGCTAGGATTAGCGAAACAGAACTACAGCGTAGGCTTAAAGCTCTCGAAAAGAAATCACCTCCCGGTGGTACTTCTTATGTAGGTAATTCATCACCAACTGGTACTAACTATGTAAATGGTGATACTCACTATGACAGTGTGCTAAATAACCTTTGGCTGTTTAATGATGGAACTTGGACTCTTACAAGCAAACAGCTTCATATTTACTACGCTGATAATGTAACAAACGTCAATGCAGATGGTACAGTAAACTCACAAAATGATGTTACAGGTTTCTCACAGACACCCTTTGACTCTGGTGGTAATCAGAAAGCATGGAGGGGTTTGTGGTGGGGTCCTACTGATGTAGCATCTACAGACCCAACAGATTATGAGTGGACTCTCACTTCTGGTGAATCTGGAGATACACCCTCGTATACTCGATACTACACTACATATCCGGGTTTACTATCTGAGTTAGGTGACCCTGATAACACAGTATCGGGAGTAACGTGGACTCTATTTACAGGAACAGCCCCATCAACTGCATATTGGGTTGCTGAAAAGTTTACTGTAGGTACTGATGTATCTCCTTGGGCAATTTATCCAGTTCAGGCAAAAGAAGGTGGCATACCCTTTGTACGATCAACTAAATCAGGTTATAACAAACCTACGCTAGGTGACTCAACTTGGATAACTGATGCAGTAGCTGCTGTGTCTAGCTTCACAGGAAGATCATATTCCAATCAGAAAGAGTTTGGCTACGGAACAGTAGTTGTAATTGAGTATGATAATGGTAAGTTAGCTGGTAAATACACTAGGTCTGGAAGTTCAGATGCTTGGGTTGACCCTGCTGAGTTTATTGATGGTGACCTTGTTGTTGATGGAACGATAGCTGCAGAAAAGATACAGGCTACCTCTATCGATGCTACTAAGATTGTTGTCACTGGTACGAATGCAATAACGTATACCACAGTGGGTGCTGACCCATCGGGTGCTGCTGCTACTGCTGAGAGTAATGCTATTAGTACTGCAGCGGCTGATGCTACTACGAAGGCTAATACAGCTGAAAGTAATGCAACGAGTACTGCAGCCGCTGACGCTACTACCAAGGCTAACACTGCTGAGAGTAATGCAACGAGTACTGCGGCTGCTGACGCTACAAGTAAAGCGAATACAGCTGAAAGCAATGCTATAAGTACAGCCTCTGCTGACGCTACAAGTAAAGCTAATACTGCAGAAAGTAATGCTATAAGTACAGCTTCTGCTGACGCTACGAGTAAAGTAGCTGTTGTTACGAATAACATATACACACCTAACACAACAACTATTGATGGTGGGGTTATCACAACAGGAACTATAGTGGCTAACTCTATAGCTGCTAATGCTATAACTGCTGACAAAATGGCTGCTAATAGTGTAAGGGCAGTTACTATTGATTTAGATGACACAATAAACTTACTTGATGATAACTCTGGGATAGCTTCTGGTAAAACTAACCTCAGTGACTTTGCTAACGAAGGTATCTACGTAGGTAATGGTACAGATACTTCTGGAAACCAAATATCAGGTATTAACGTAAGTAACGGAAGCTCAGTTGTTAGCTTTAGATCAGATGGTACATTTGCAATGGCAGGTGTAGATTTCTATGGGACAGTTTCTACAAGCACACCTATCGAGTATACTTCAGCCGGAACATACACATTAGATATTTCTTCGCTATCAACTGGAGATAATATCACAATAGAAATGATTGGTGGTGGCGGCGGCGGTGGCCAAGGTGCTTACTATAACTACACCGGACAACGAGATGGTTTCCCCGGAGCAGATGGTGGAGATACTATAGCTGTTATAAACAACTCTACCAATGGTAATGTGACTTACACAGCTTCAGGTGGCGCAGGAGCCCCTGACGATCCTTTCACTGGAAGTGTTCGAGACTATAGGAGTAGTTCTTATGGTGAAGCAGGTGAATCGAGTTACTATGGATCTGGAGGATCTGCTGGTGGTGATTCTAGTACAGGAGATACTTATTCATCTGCAGAAGATGGTGGTGATGCAGCGAGTACTTCTTATGGTGCTGGTGGTGGTGGTCATGGGGCTTGGGACTCAGGCTCAGGTACTTACCATAGATACAGTTCTTATGGTGGTCACGCAGCAACTCGATCTGTTATTAACTATTCTAAAAGAGCTGGTGATACTACAATAAGTATTACTGTTGGAGCTTTAGGTGCTGGCACAGGAGCTGGTGGTGATGGTGCTGGTGGTTACATGAAAGTAACTCCTGCAGGCGTTGTTTTCTCCAATCCAGTAGATTTATCTCCAATGAGAGACCCTTCTACGTGGAGCACTGTTTATCTAACAGGCAGAGGTACTTACGATGGACCTCCAGCTGGAGTGGGTTGGTATTTACTTCAACCGGGGTATACAACTACGTCAGGCGGCAATACTTACTACAATAGTATTATTGGTCAAACTATATACGGAAATGGAGAACATTTTTACTCGTCCGGCACAGAGCCTATCATTTTGTATTGGGCTAATAATGTTAAGTATTCTTCAAACTATGATTCAAGCTATGCATCTAGTCGGAGAAAATACTTCTATAAGAGGATTGCTTAATGATTTATTTAAAAGTAGATGGTAAGGGCTCTATTGTAAACCTTTTAGTTCAAGATGGCTTACATGAGGTAGATTACGATTCTTTCTATAAAGTAGATAGCTACCCAGACGATTTAATAACTAACTCTGAAAATTATTTATACATAGATAACGAGTTTGTAGATAATGTAGAAGAAGATGATGGACGTTCTCCTTTGGATGTTCCATTATCTGAAGTGCAACAACTTAAGCAAGAAGTGGCTGAACTTAGGGCCATGTTGCTGGATACTAAAGAGGACTAAAATGAGTATTGATATTGTACGATTAGAAGTAGAGGACATCCTTAAGGACTACTCTGAAATTGAACCAGAGATTTCCAAAGCACTGACTCACAGTTCAGGAGAGTGGACTTCTCTACAAGTAATACAGGGTGCTATCACAGACCCTAACATTATGCACATATGGTACGTCTACGAGAATGGCAATAAGATTGCTACAGCCTCTACTCGTATCGTGCAATACAATAACTTCATTGCCATCCATGTGATCACTTTGGGAGGCAAAACAAACAATAACCTTATCGAGTGGACAAACACGTTCACTGAGATGATGAAAGAATATCCCCAAATTGATTGCGTGGAATTTACAGGACGAAGAGGTCTGGTCAGGCCATTAGAAAAGGCTGGCTGGAAAGAACGATATGTAACCATGCGTAAGAGTCTCAAAGAAGACTTTACAGTATAGGAGAAGTATTATGGGTGGTGGTCCACAAACACAAACAACAACCTCTGGATTTGCATCAGAGTTTAAACCTGAAATATCAGAGATGCTTAACGAAGCTAAAAGTCTCTATGATACAGGTCAGCTAGGTAAAGTAGCTGGCTTTACTGACACAGGTACTGCTGCACTAGAAGCAGGTAAGGCTGCATCAGGGGTTCAAACAGGTCTTGAGACTAGCATGGCTGATATTGCTAGTAGACCTGTAGATTTATCAGGAGCTAGAGCTGCTGCTTTACAACAAGCACAGGGAGCTCTAGGAACCTCTACTGCTGCTGCAGGACAACGAGGTGGTCTTGGTGGTAGTCGTCAGGCAGTAAACCAAGCAAGTATTGAACAGGGCTTAGCAGCACAGTTTGCTGGTATCGATCAGCAGGCTCAACAAATGCAGATGCAAAACTTACAGGCTGCATTAGGTGCTCAAGGTTTAGGTGCTAAGACATTAGGTCAAATTGGTCAGGCAGAGCAAGCTCAACAACAACGAGAACTAGATGCACCATACACAGCATTAGCTCAGCGTATTGGTTTATTCTCTGGTGTAGCTCCTAAGGAACAAGTGACTACTTCTACTGGAGGTAAGTAATGTACGGAGACATTCAACAAAACCCTTATGCGCCTTTGGCTACTGGGGGTAAAACTCCTCAGATCGCAGGGTCTCCACATAGCATTACCCCTGTTCAGATGAAGAAGGATATGACTATGGAGCAGCAACTGGGGTCTATAGCATCTCAAGCTGTTTCTGATAAAGTTGACAGTATGATTAAAGATCCTTTGAAAGAGGGTTTCAAAGACTCTCTTCGTAAAACTACTATGGGTTATGGCTCTAACTTAGCCCAAGCTAAAGGTCTTATGGAAGTTGGCGCTGCTTCTGCAGGTGGAACTCTATCACCTTTGGCAGCTCAGGCTGTTATCGGATCTGGTAGCCAAGTAGCTCCTGTAGTTGCTAAGGCAGCAGGAACCACAGGTGCATCTCTCGGTGGAGCTGCTGGTAAAGGTGCTGCGGCATTAGGTCCTATTGGTATTCCATTGTTAATTGGTGGCGCTTTATACGCTGCATCTCGTAAAAAATAAGGAGACACTGATGTCAACATCTAAAATATATCACGGAGATGATGCTCGAAAGCAAGTTTCAAAACTACTCAAGAGACCTCTCACCGAACTAGAAAGTTATATTGTTGGGGAAGAAGGTTACTCAACTGGTGACTATAAAGATACAAAAGGTATAACAACTTCTGGGGTAGGTCAAGTTGGTGGAAACAAAGGTGTTGATTTTCCTACTGTTCTCTCAGGTAAAGTTGATGTAACTCGAGGTTTATTTAAAAACTACGAGGGGTTACCTTTTGATTTACAAAAGCATCTTGTAGGTACTGTTTATCGTGGTAATGCAGAGAAGAAACACAAATGGGTTAAACTTCTAAACGAAGGTAAATATGACGAAGCTGCTGACGAGTTCCTAGACCACAAAGGTTATCGTGAGTCCAAGAAAAAAGGCACTGGTATTTACAAACGTATGGACAGTACAGCTGACGCTATGCGTAGGTATGGTGACTCTCAAAAAGAAGTAGAAAGCGATAAGATGCACACTGTAAAACCTGGTGATACTTTATATGGTATCGCTAAGAAAAGTGGTGTAACAGTTGATCAACTACTAGCGCATAACCTTATAAAAGACCCTAACCTAATATACCCCGGACAAGTAATTCACACAGTACCTGATATAGCTGGTCTAAAACCTGTAGGTGTATCCTCTAGTGGAAGACAAGAGTACTCTCTGGTAGATAAGTTTAAACAAATGCAACAAGCATCTAAAGAGGTACCCCCTGTAAATCAGGGTAGCTTTCCTACTAGGAATACCTCTGGTTCTGGTGCTACTAGTAGTGGTCCTGTACCGGATCCGAACATGAATAAAAGAGAATCTAATGTAAGTCTTTTGGATGTTATTAGATCTTTATTTGGAGATAATAGATGAGTGTAAATAAAGAAATAGATCGGTTTTTAGAAGACCTAGAGATTGGACTTACGGATGATAAAGGTGATCTAAATGTTCGTGGTACTCAATATCCCGGAAGCTATGGAGGAATGGCTTTTGTTAAGGATGATGTACAACCTACTATGGAACTAATACCTGTAGATGATTCAATGAATCGTGTGCTGGTTCAACCTGACTCCTCTGGACAACTTATGGTTGAAGGTGCAGCCCCAAGTTGGCAAAAACAAACACCCTACGAATCAATTAACTTAGTTCGGGGTGTAGAATCTCAAGTACCTGATATGGTTATGGTGGGTCAGCCTGATTACGGAACTCGTGTACCTGATATGGTTATGATGGGTCAACCTGCGTATCAAGCACCCCCTGTTGTTCTTAGGGATCGTGAAGGCAATCCTATCACTGCAGGAGGTGGACAACCTATTGGGATACCTCGTCAAACTAACCCACCAGTGGGTGGTGGCAAGGGTGCAGGAGGTAAGTAATGTATTATTTAATTGAAAAGTTACTAGGTGACTCTGAAAAACCTGAGGTACCACCTGAAGTTTCAACTGATAAAACTATGGTAGTTCCACCTATGCAGGGAGTTCCAATCAACCCTGTAGCTCAACAAAGTGAAGCACATAAAAAGGCTATTGAAGCTACGCTTGAATACCCTAAGATGATGCAAGAAGGTGCTGATGCACTACAAGACGAAGATCTTAGCATTGCAAACGAAATCAGAGATCGATTAGTTGAAAAAGCTAAGTCTGGTGAACAGCTAACATCTGAAGATTATGAAAGGAATGAATGGGCTAAGAATTTAATTGAGGATGCATTTGCTAGAGAGCAGGATGTTAAAAGAGCTTCTGCAGAAAATTCTAATCAAAACTATAAAAATTATGTTGAAAAAAATACTGAGGCAGGATTACCTGTTGTTAGTCAAAAACAATTTGAAATTAACAATTACGAGTTAGACAAGATAACTGATGCTGCTAGTGGAATTGATAAAGATGAGGTTGATAAGGATTTAGATCCAGAGGATGATTCAAAAGTTCAAGATATGGCTGAGAATATAGTTAGCAGAATTGATGGAGGCGAATCACCTTCTGAAGCTATACGTAAGGAGTCTTCTTTACTTGGTGACTTGTTCGGTAATAAGAATATCCAACGTGCATTAGTGTACTACTTAGGTGCTCGTCTTATGGGCTACTCTGGTAGTGGCTCTGGTATGGCTGCAGGACAAGTGTTGTTATCTGGTATGGAAGCTGATGCTAAGGCAGAAAAACTACGATTAAAGTCTGAAGCTGAAGCCGCAGCTAAGAATGCTATTGATATGTCTAAAGTTGTAACCATGGTTGACCATAAGGGTAACTTTGTTGAATCTTATGTATCCCCTAATGGTAAATTCTTCAGACCTGTTAATGCTCCTGAAAACGTAGCTTATCAAGTATCTACCTCTGGTCATCGTCTGTCAAAGTCAGGTGAGGAAGATAGGAACACTCGTATTATCAAAGCTTCAGAGAAAGTCAGAGATAAGTTTAAACCAGCTATAATAGATGAGCTTGAAGATCTTGTTAAAAGTGACGCGAGACCTGAGGGTTATGAGCAACAAAACATAGATATTGCTAAACAAATGTTTTCAGAAGCTGGTATTTCAGACCAACTTGTTTCTAATCTTGTGGACTCCTATGGGTTAGAATACTTAGAATCACCTACTGGACAACAGGCATTGAGAGAAGCTATGGGTCAGCTTGCTCGTGAAGTAGCATCGGGTGGGGTTGTCAATATAGCTTCTGCTCAAGGTCAGTTTGATCGCATGATGATGAAGGCTGCTAAAGTAAACTTACCTAGGGAAATCTACATGCTTAAAGGTAATATGGCAAGCAGTGATGCTCAGAACAAATTATCTAATCGTATTAGGGACGTCAATGCAGTACGCTCTCAAGCTTTAGAAAGATTATACGCAAGAAAGGACTTAACGGCTACTCAAGTTAGACAAGAAGAAGTTAGAATCAATAAGTTAGTTAGATTTGAAAATGTCTTTGAGAAGGCTTACAAAGACTTTAACAACCGAAAGTCTAACGAACAGTTTAACGACTACTGGACTAGAGTCGCTACTAACAACAAGTCAACTCCATTTATTGAATGGATTACTGACACTACCGGAACAGGTAAAGAGTTTAACAGCTTCTTTAGCCTTGTAGGTAAAGATGAAAATTACTTTAATGACTTGTTAGGTTTGAACAAAAAAGCAACTAAGAAGGAATAGATTATGCGCGAGAATGATGAGCTTACGGCTCAATTGTTAAAAGGAATAAGTTTTGGGGACGTTGGCTCGTCATCTCAAGCTCCTGCTTCTTTTCAAGTTGGATCCTCTAATTGGAGTTTCATTGATGGTGATACTATCGTTGATAACACTACTGGTAAGAGGGTTCGTATTGGTAACGTAGACACACGAGAAACTTCTAAGTTTATCGAAGGTGAAGGGTACAAGTATGGTGAAGCTGGTGCTGAACTAGCTACATCTTATATCTGGTCTCTGGCAAACAAACATGGTTTTACTAATGTTAAGCTAGGTGATACTGAAGATGATCGTGGTCGTAACATTGGCGATCTTTATGATGATGATGGTAACGCATTGTCAGATATGCTACTAGCTTCAGGGCTAGTACTCCCCGGGTTTATGGGTAAGTCTGACATCACCACTGATCAGTATGGTAGCGATGTTTACCGAGCTGGGGTACTACGTAGGTCTCTACGTGACACTAACTTCAATGACCTTAATGACTTTGAAAAGGCTGCAAAAATTATACGTTCAGCTGAAACTGCAGATACCGGAGGTATACCTGTACAAAAAGTCATGGCATTTAACTTGCAAGAGTATGCTGCTAATCCAGATTTATACAAGGGCATCCGAACTCGTATTGCTGGTGCTGATCCTGAGGGTATGACTAATACTCCTTTTGGTACTGGCTGGGACATCGGTTGGATGGGCGTAGGCCAGAGCTTCCTAGAGGTTGGTCGTAAGCTATCTAACATGGCTGGTTTTGAAGACTTAGATACATACTTTGCATCTGGTATTGGTACATACGAGAATGAACTCGCTGCTATGCCTATGATGCGTACTGATGTTACTGAGGTTGATTGGACTTCATTTGACGAAGCCACTGACTCAATTGCATCTCTTATGGGTAGTTCTCTACCATACATGAGTATGACTATAGCAGCTATAGCATCTACTGCTGCTGCCCCTATGACAGGTGGTGCTGCCTTTGCTGTACCTGCCACAATGTACACTGGTCTTGTTCTTGATGAAATGGAAGGCCCGGTTAGCGAGAAAAGCTTTAGCTTAGCGTTGGGTGCTGGTGCACTGATGATGGTAGCTGATCGAGTGGGTGCCAAAGGTCTTATATCTCCTTCACAGGCAATAACAAAAGAAGGTCGTAAAGAACTTATTGAGTATCTCAGGGAAGAAGATGGTCTCACTTACGATCAAGCATCTCAGATGGTTGCTAGTATGTCTAAACGTGCTTTAGCTGAACTGTCGTCTGATGGGCTACGATTAGCTCAAGATCAGGTTGCTCGAGGCGTTGCATTAAGGAGAGCTGTTGGTCAGATCTCTAAAGGTGCTGCTGGGGAATCAGCTACGGAGATGATGCAGGAGCTTACACAGTACACTGCAGCTGTATTAGGTTCTAACAAAGAATGGGACTTTGATGAAGTTGAAAACAGATTAATAAACGCTGCTGCAGCTGGTGGTTTACTAGGTGGTACGTTTATGATCCCTCGAGCAGCTTATGACGCTGGGGATTGGAAAAGAGTTGCTGATGCTTTGACTAACGCAGATCCAGAAGATAGAAGAAAGTTTGACTATGCCTCTGAAAAAGAAGTTCAAGAGTATGACAAAGTTCGTGTAAATGAAGAATGGACTGCAGCTCAACAGAAAAAAGTAAATGCTAAAAAAGTCAAAGGTAAGAAAGGCAAACGTAAGAAAGTCAAAAGTATAACTACAGATAGTCTTGCTGCTAACTATGAAGCTGAAGAAACTACGACTATCGGTAAAATGTGGCAGTTTGTTCAGAGCCCCTTAGGGTTCTTCCAAGCAGCTTCATCAAGATACCTAGGAGACTTAGGTGCTAAGTTACCTACAGCAGCTAGATTCTTATCTGTATTAGGTCATACAACTGGTGGGGCTCTCCCCGGACGTAGCTTTACCAACCTCCAAGGACACATCAATGCTTCTCTTAACGAAACATTAGGTAAGTCTGAGGATCTTATAGATAAGTTCACTGTCAACAAAGCTAAGTCTGCTGCTGCTAAAGCTGAAGAGGCATCTAAGATTATTGATGGTTTCTACAGGAAAGTTTTGATTAACATTACCAAGCAAGGTAAAGATGGTTCTATGACTGTCAGAGAGGCCCTTAATAAGGTCGATTGGAAGTCACTGGACCCTACCTACAGGGATAACAAAGAAGCTCTTATAGAGACTCTTACAAGGGCTGACAATATGGCAGTCCGTATGCTTAAAGAAACTAACGATATAAATAAAGCAGCTAACAGGGCAGCTATTCGTAATTTACCTGATTGGATATTTAGGCATAAAGGTTTTAAGCGAGACTATATCGAAAAGAATCGTGTTAAGTTTGTAAACACACTTATGAAAAACTACCCTCAGTTAAGTAAAGGTGAAGCTGAAGCGATTACATATTCGATCATTAATAACCAGAATATCACTAATGCTCAAGAAGCTTTTGATGTTTTAAAAGGTGGTATCCTACCGGGAGAACATAAGAGTCGTAAGTTTGGTTTATCTGATAACCCTGAGTTTGCTGAGTTTTTAGATCAGAACTTCTTTAATAATATGAGTGAAGCTGCTCGTGCTAATGCTCGTTACCAAGCTCATATGACTTTCTTCGGTCAAGATGGTTCATTGGTAGACCAAGCGTTTGAAGATATGGTTAAAGAAGCTAGAGAGTATGCCGCTGGGGATCAGCGAGTATTAGACAGCTTAATGAAAGACATTAGTAAAGCTGCCTTTAACGTAAGAAACCTACTTAACGCTGAATCTGGTAACTACAATCGTATCGAGTCACCATTCCTTAAGAATGCACAAAAGTACTTAACACTACTTACTGCACTTCAGGGTTTGGGCCTAGCTGCGTTTTCTTCATTACCAGAATGGGGTTTATTACCTCATGGTGTTTCTCGTGAAATACTACTAGATAACATTGGAACTGTTGGTCAACAAGCTGGTAAGGCATTAGCAAACTACATGAAGAACCTTGGGGAAGTCTCTAGGGTTTCTGGTGTAGCTAAAGAAGCTGGTATTATGGAGTCAGGTAAAGGCTCCCAAGTTGAACGTGGATCCCCTGAGGATCTCGTCAATAGAGCTGGTCTGGGTCTACAAGAAACAGGTGCAGCAACTACAACTGGTATGACTGAGACTAACGACTTTACTCGTGTTATTGCAGATGCTTTCTTTAAGGCTAACTTCTTGCAAGATCAGACTCAAATGCACAGGCACATACGAGCTGCATTCTATAATGATTTCTTGATGGAAAAGCTATCGCTTGTTTACACAAGTCGAGGTAGACCTGAAACTAATGAAGTTCGGAATGCACGTAGGATGCTACAAGACCTAGGTGTTCCTGTTGATCGAATGGTAGACATTTCAGAAAAGATGGTAGCCAAAGGTGGACTAGACAAACTTGACGCTCAAGATCAGGTGTTCTGGGAAACTCAGTTCCTAAATGGAGCTACTAACTTTATAAACCAAGCTGTACCAATGCCTAACGCATTTAATCGTCCACTATTCTATAGTGACCAGCGTTTTATGGTATTGACTCAGTTTAATGGTTATGTGTCAACATTCACAGCGAACCAAATACCAAGACTTTGGGAAAGTGTTAAGGGCAATGTAGGATTACGTTACTCTACTTTTGCCACACTAGCTACTATGGTATTTATGTCATTCTTATCCCAAGCAATTAAGGATGAACTTAAGTATGGTGAGTCAAGTCCATATTTGACTGATCGTGAGAAAGTACTTAGAGGTATTTACTCTTCAGGTCTGTTAGGAACTGGTGAACGAATACTTGGCAGTAACTTCTTATTCCCATTATATGGTGAAGATAGAAGCCCTACACCTGTACACTTTTTATGGAACAACGTGGCTGGTGAAGCTGCTGCTGCAGGTACTTTAGAAAGGGTGTATGGTATGGCTTCAGGATACTTGGAAGATGATGACGTTAAGATGGTTAAAAACTTCTATGGTAGTTTA
>MDSZ01241324.1_pt1 | contig 20649 bp, 19 predicted proteins | sample 811201 | NCBI WGS metagenome assembly MDSZ01 (sample SAMN05326647, study PRJNA326480) | marine metagenome | isolation source: seawater | place: Indian Ocean: North | collected 2010 | reverse complement strand
TTCATCCTGCCTTCGATTTTGGTAGTGACCTTGTTAGTGATTTTGGTAGTGACCTTGCCCTTGACCTAGGCAGTGACCTAGGCAGTGACCTTGGCAGTGACATTGATCGTGACCGTGACCGAGACCGTGACCGAGACCTTGACCGCCTTCGAGATCTAGATGAACGTTTCCGTCTTCGTTTAGGTGAACGGTATCGTCTTGGAGGACCGGAATATTCAGTTGGAACTTCAGGGCATTTTATTATTTCTCGCACTTCTAAATCTGAATCATCTTGAATAATTATACGTGATGCTAAATCAGGTGTTTCTTTTAAATTTGTTCCTCTAAGAGTTAGTTCTTTGGGTAGAAAACTATCATTCTTAAATTTCTTAAGATATTTTTTTAAATTGTTATCGGGTTTTTGATAGTTTATTCCTATAAATTGACATCCATTATTAAATGCTATGTCTAGATCATAATTAATTGTTTTTGATGTAGACTCATCTTGAACAACAATTGTCATATTATGTTTATTATATTCACGTAATTCATTTGTATTTATGCTTAATGTATCTTGTAGTAAATTTTTAAAATTAATTTTTCTCATATTTTCTTTAGTCCATGAGTAATTAATAAATTCTTCTAGATCAGTGTTTTCGTATCCATCACTAGATATAATAATTAATTTTTCCATAAAATTTTCTATTGGTTCTTCCATAATATTAGTTTTACAATATGTATATTTATTATCAAGTAAATGTTGAAAAAGTGTATTTTGAATAATTTTTTTTATTTTGTTAAGACAATTAATATTATTATTAGTATTTAGATTCATAAGAAGAATAAATGGGTCATCATAATTTGAAATATAAGCAGAATTAAAACAAATTCTTCTAAGAGTTTCGCAGAAATCTTTAAAATTTATTTTATTTATGGTAAGTTTCCATTCCCCATCCTTATGCCCACAACTAATAACTGGTGATGCTGATTTTTTAAGTGAATCATTAAATACATCAATATAGATTGCTCTTACACCGGACATAAGTATTCTTTGTAAAATTCTGAGATCACAATATTCATAATGTTGTCTCATTGCTAAATATGGTCTAAAAGCAGTAGTTATATGAAAATCACATAATTTAAGTTTTTTAGTATCTATATTTTTGAGTTTAGAATTTATAAAAAATACACCTTTTAAGTTTTCTAAATTTTCTAATGCTTTATTAACTCTATAGTGTTTACTTAATCTGTAGGATACTGAAATTAAAAATATTATTATAATTCCATAAATTATTTTTGAGAAATTATTAGATATAATTTCCATAAAAGATTTAATATTTGTAATATATTTTGGTTCAGTTTTTATAACACTCATTAATATTTTAAAATATTTTAATTAAATTTGAATTGTTTATTTAAAAATATATTTTAATATATTTATAAATGTCTGAGCCAATTTTGAATGATGAAAATTTTAGATACACTCTTTTTCCAATTAAGTACAACTCGTTATTTAACATGTATAAAAAAGCATTAGCATCATTTTGGACTGTAGAAGAAATAGATTTGTCTAAAGATATGAATGATTGGGATAAATTAACGAGTAATGAACAATATTTTATTAAAAATATATTAGCATTTTTTGCTGGAAGTGATGGTATAGTTCTCGAGAATTTAGGATCGAGATTTATGAATGAAATACAGATATCGGAAGCAAAATGTTTTTATGGTTTTCAAATAGCCATAGAGAATATTCACTCAGAGATGTATTCATTATTAATTGATACATATATTAAGGATCCTAAAGAGAAAGAACATTTATTTAATGGTATTGAGAATATTCCATCAGTAGGAAAGAAGGCAAATTGGGCAATAAAGTGGATTAATGATGAAGAATCTAATTTTGCTAAAAGAGTAGTCGCATTTGCCATAGTAGAAGGAATATTTTTTTCAGGGAGTTTTTGTGCTATATTTTGGTTAAAAAAGAGAGGATTGATGCCAGGATTAACATCAAGTAATGAGTTAATTAGTAGAGATGAAGGAATGCACACTGAATTTGCTGTAGAAATATATAAATTAATAAAAAATAAATTGGATAGAGAAGTTATTAAAGAGATTATAGAGGAGGCAGTAGAAATAGAGAAAGAGTTTATAGTAAGTTCCATACCATGTAAACTTATAGGAATGAATTCAGAACTTATGTCTGAATATATAGAATATGTTGCTGACAGACTTGTGGTTCAATTAGGATATGATAAAATTTACAATACAAAAAATCCGTTTGATTTTATGGAGATGATATCATTAGAAGGTAAAACTAATTTTTTTGAGAAAAGAGTTATGGATTATTCCAAAGCTAATATAGGTGTTTCATCAGACTCGGCGCATAGTTTCAGTTTAGATGCTAATTTTTAAATAAGAATAAATTTTTTCTATTAGAATAATATGAAGAATACATTTACAGAAGTTCATTTTAATAGCGGAGAGGGTATGTTAACAAGTGTATGGGGTCCAAGTATGTGGCATTCACTTCATACAATAAGTTTTAATTATCCAATAAATCCATCAAAAGAACAGAAAAAACATTATCTTGAATTTTTTAAATCACTTCGTCATATATTACCATGTAAGTATTGTAGAATAAATTATGTTAAAAATGTTAAAGCAGTTCCATTAAATATGAAAGCAATGAAAAATAGACATACATTGTCAAAATGGTTGTATGATTTACATGAGGAGGTAAATAAATGTTTAGGTAAAAAATCTAATTTAACATATGAAGATGTTCGCAGCAGGTATGAAATATTTAGAGCAAGATGTTTAGAAGATAAAGGTAAGAAAAAAAAGAAGTCTAAAAAAGAAAAGGGTTGTGTAAAACCTCTTTATGGTAAAAAGTCAAAATGTGTAATACATATTGTGCCAAAAACTAAAAAATGTAAAACATTTAATATAGATAAAAAATGTGTTATAAAAAGGTAATTATTCAAATTCAAGAGTAATAGTAACTTTATGTCTATTAAGTTTATTGTTAACAGGTGTAGAAAGTTCTCTTCTTTTTCTTCTTTGTTTTATTTTTAGGGTTTCATATTTATTTACTGGATCATTAGTTTGTTTTAATGAATTTATGGGTTTTTTCTTTTTACTTTTATTAAGTTTAGTATCTTGACGTTTAATGTTAATATTCATATCTTTTTCTATATCATCAATATTATTATTAATGTAATCAATAATTTTATTTTGTATTGCCCATCTAAAAAAATTTAATTGACCGATTGTAGTTACGATAAAGTTATCATTATCATAATAAAAATCAATTCGTTCTCTTCTACAGAAAGGATCAAAATTTTTTTTTGAATAAGCTTTAAGTTGTCCTTTATAGTTAAGATAAATATTAAATTGCTCTTCTACAATATTATATTTATTTTTTTTAGATTTATCCATAACTTGTTTTTTTTTTTTATTATAAAGTATAATATTTTGTTTTTTAGTATAATTAGTTACAAACCAATCAACTATTCTAAGTGATATTTTGGATGAACCATTAAGGATATTAATAAGAGTATCCATTTTATCTTGTGTAAAAAACTCTTTTAGTTTATTAAAAATAAGTTTTTGTCTAATATTAAGTTTAGGCAAAACTTTAGATTTTTTAAGTTCCATTGAAAAAATGATTAACAATTTCTTTAAATATTTTATTTATAATAAAATTGATATTTAAAAAATTATTAATTAATATAATATAACAAATGAATTTTTGTAAAAATTGCGATAATGTGTTAAATTTAAAGGTAGATACAATACAGGGAGATGATTCAGAACCGAAAGACGAACTATTTCAGTTTTGTAAGAATTGTGGTTTTAAAAAAAAGTATTCACAAAATGATAATAGTTGTATATTTAAGATAGATTATAATTTAGATAATATTAAAAAGAATTCATTTATAAATCCATTTATTTATGATGATATAACTCTTCCACGTGCAAATGGTATAAAATGTCCTAATGTGGGATGCACTAAAACTAATCCAGAGATTGTTTATATAAATTATGATACAGCGAACATGAAATACATATATATTTGTTTAGATTGTCATAGAGATAAAAGGGAACCACATATATGGTAAAAATATTAATATAAAATTGATTAAAGAAATATTTTTTATTATGTAATAATAACAATGAATATTTATAATGAAGATATTGAGATAATAGATACCGACATAGATCAGTCTGGATTTAATGATATAGGAGAAATTCTAGAAAATTATGAAGCATTAAAAAAAACTTATAAATCAAAACCTAAACTTTCAAAGTATGAAAAAACAAAAATACTCGGATTACGAGCAGTTCAAATAAAAAATGGTGCTAAAACATTGGTAAATGTAGCACCACATATCACAGATGAATTGGATATAGCAAATGAGGAACTAAAACAAAGAAAAATTCCTTTTATTTTAGAAAGGAATGTAGGTGTAAATAAAGAATATTGGAAACTAGAGGATATGGTCTTTTAAAATTTTATTGATTATAAATATTGTCTGCTAAAAGAAGAAATCCACCTATAGTTGTAACATTTGAAATAAAGGCATAGTAGTGTTTTCCAGGTTTATTTTTTACATAGTTTTTAGGAGGATAGTGAAATATTAGTGATGCTGCTATAGTGAATGCTACAATTGCTAGGCATGTTGATGATCCAATTATATTTCTATTTTTGTTTGAAATGAAATTATCTAATAGCGATGTAGTGCATAATACAATTACAATTGATCCAACAAGTTGTAAGATAGCGGCACAAACAATAAAAAATTTATAATATTTAAAATCTAATTTTTTTGATTTTAAGAAATGTGATTTCAAATATGTTGCTTTTGATTCTATATTTTTAAATTTATGTATTCCTGAAAGAAAAAACATAATTGACATTATAGATGCGAATATAGTTAATTTGTTCATATAATATTAATTAAGATTTTATTTTACTTTTACCCATCTTTTCATTGTTCGTTTTGGACCAGATATTTGGACAACTTTATATTTACATCCATCATTTTCTGATATTTTCTCAAAACCAATTTCATATTGTTTTGCTTGTTCATTAGGGGATTTTCTTATATGTATTTTTTTTTTAATTTCTGTTTCACTTTCGGATTCTTGTTCTTGTTCTAAATTATTTGAAGTATTTTCTTGTTCTTCTTTACATTTTAATTTATTAAATTTTTGTTCAAGTTTTTCTTTTAATGAATTTATATGACATATAGTGGACATACTATATATTCTTGATACTATTGTTGTTTTATCGCACTGGATTTTATTTTCAAGATATTTTCTATAGAAGTCTATATTTTTACAAAAATGATTTTCCATAATAGGTTTAAATACTTCAAATCCTTGAGGAGGATCATCCAACATTTTTAAAGTTGCTGTTTTAATATTGAAATATGATACAATTTTAGCATAGTCAAGTGCTTTAGAACTGGTATCATTATCAAATCCCGGTTCATTTTGTAATGGGTTTTCATTAAGAAGAGATTGAATGGAAAGTAAAACAGTGTTAAGATTAAGACATGTTGTCCATCCTGGTCCACTCCATGTTCCTAAGATTGAAAGACAAACTTTTCCATTTGTATATAAATTAGGATTAAAACGCACACCTGATTCATATGTTAAAAATTTAACTTTAGGTGGTGTAAATGGATAATCATTTTCAAAATTTATATCAAAAAAGTAGAATCCATTTTCGTATGGTGTATCTTTGGGTCCTATTATCATTGCTTTTACATTTTTGATGTTATCTTCATTCATATGACAATGAATGCCAACAGAATTAAGATCACTTTTGTAGTATTGTTTTATATCGGTTTGGATCCTTTTTTGAGCTAAGAAATTATAGGACATTATAAATAATTAATAAAATATGTATTTAAATCAATTTTATTTATTAAAAGATTTAAAAAAAATTGATATAAATGATATTCACTTTAAAAAAATATAATGTCAGAATTTTATGGTGATAGTCCTTCGCCTCCAGATGATATACATTATGTAATTAAAAATAAAAAAGTATGTCTACAAGATGTTTTAAAAATAATTAGTAATATGGCAGATGAATATGATAAAAATATTCATGTTGAAGAATCATTTGATAAATTTATAAAGAATAGTATAAGTAAAAATAAATGTGAAGAATATTTAAATATATTAAGTAGTTGCGAATGTTGTGAGAAACATAAGAAGAAACGTCCTAAAAATTTAGAAGATAATCCAGATTATTCAATTTTCAAAATAGGAATATATAAAGAACCAAGTTGTTATTGTAAATGTAGACATTATTCTAGATGGTTATTTAGAGCTTATTCTGAACAAAATTATTTTTAAACATTTAATTCTTCGATATTAACTAAGTTATCAATAACTTTAATAATAAGAGAATAGGAATTGTATGTTTTTATTTTATCAGTTATTATGAACCATTTTATACTATAAGATAAATCATAGTTTGTGTTATATTTTTTATTAATAAGACTAATCCATAAAGATTTATATTCTTTAAGGTCGATTGTTATATCATCTACAAAAAATTTTGATAGTTCAGAATGGAAATCATATTCTTTAGATTGTAAAATATTATGATATATTAAAATATTAGCACACACTATTATATTTTTTGTTTTTTTTTTTAATTTTTCTTCTAAATTTTTTATATCCAAATTATCTGAATAAATAAATTTTTTGTTTTTAAAATTTAAAATAATATATTTGTAATTCAATTGTCTAATTTTTTTTAAACTTAGATTAGTATTGTGGTAAACGTTATTATTGTCTACATAGTCAAAAGAAATTTTTTTTGAATTTATGTATTCTTGATAATTTTTATATTTATCATAAAGATAAAGAAAGCAATATAAGATTAGAGATCTATATATATAACTAAAAAATATAATAGTTAATAGAAATATATATGACATTTAAGGTAAAATATTTATTAAAATTTTAAGTAATATATAAAAATTGATTTTTTAAAATAAATAACTTAAAAAATATATACATAATAATATAAATGTCTCTATACAATGAATTGAGTTACACAGATAATATCAAAGAAATTGTAGGAGTCCAGTTTGGGGTTCTCAGTCCGGAAGAAATAAAAAGAAGATCAGTCGTACATGTTACACAAACAATATTGTATGACAGTAGTGGAAACCCTGTTGTAGGTGGACTTTTCGATGAGAGGATGGGTGTTATTGATCATGGTAAAATTTGTCCTACAGATAATTTGGATAATAGATTTTGTCCAGGATATTTTGGACATATTGAACTTGCTAGACCAGTTATTCATACACAGTTTATTCAAATTATTATGAAGATTTTGAAATGTATTTGTATTAGGTGTTCAAATATTCTGATTGATACGAGTGAATTTGCTCATATTAAAGATAATAAAAAGTTGTTTTCCATGGTTATAGATAAGTGTTCAAAGGTTTCTATTTGTGGAACACATAATAATTGTGGTTGTGGGGCGCTTCAACCAACTAAATATGTAAAAGATGGATTGTCGAAAATTTATGCTGAATGGAAAGACAAGGGTTTGGAATTGGATGTAGATGAAAATAAACAATTGCTTACTCCAGAGTTTCTTCTTAAAATCTTTAAAAGGTTGACGGATGCGGATTGTGATTCAATTGGATTATCATCAAAGTGGTGTAGACCAGATTGGTTAATTTGCACTGTGTTGCCAGTGCCACCGCCTTCAGTTAGACCTTCTGTGAGACAAGGAAATGGGATTAGGAGTGAGGATGATATAACTCACAAATTGATTGATATTATTAAAACTAACAATCAGTTAAAAAGAAAAATAGAGAATGAACAATCTTTAGAAAATACTATTGAGCAACAGTCTATTGTTTTACAATATCATGTATCAACATTGGTTGATAATGAAATGCCTGGTGTAAATCCAGCGGTTCATAGATCTGGTAGACCATTAAAAACTTTAAAACAACGTCTTAAGGGTAAAGAAGGAAGGATTAGGGGTAATCTTATGGGTAAGAGGGTAGATTTTTCGGCAAGAAGTGTTATTACTCCAGATCCTAATATAGAGATTGATGAGTTAGGTGTGCCTTTAAAGATAGCAAAGAATTTGACTTATCCTGAAACTGTTACTAAGTATAACATAAATAAGTTGTATAAGTATGTTAGAAATGGACCAACAATACATCCTGGTGCTAAGAGTATTAAGAAGAAGGTAGATGGAAGAACAACATCATTAAATTATGTTGATGTTTACAGTATTGTTTTGAATGAGGGAGATATAGTAAATAGACATTTGGATGATGGAGATGTGGTTCTTTTTAATCGTCAACCATCACTTCACAAAATGAGTATGATGGGTCATAGGGTGCGTGTTATGCCATATAATACATTTAGATTGAATGTTAGTGTAACTACACCTTATAATGCTGATTTTGATGGTGATGAGATGAATATGCATGTTCCACAGAGTGTTCAGACGAAAGCTGAATTGAAATATTTAGCAGCGGTTCCATTACAGATTATTTCACCAAGAGTACATAAACCTGTAATTACTCTAGTTCAAGATTCATTATTGGGACTTAACAGATTGACTAATGATGGTGTGTATTTTAATAAAGAAGAGTTAATGAATATACTAATTTATTTGAATAATTTCGATGGAAATATTCCTGAACCTGAAATAAAAGAACCATTTATGAGATGGAGTGGAAGAGAGTTAGTTTCAATTTGCTTACCTAAGACATTAAATATTAATATGAAAAATAATTCATTCGATGATGATCTTAAGGATGAGAAGGGTATGAATGTTTATGATAGACTCAATCATGTTATTATTAAGAATGGTAAATTGGTTGATGGTCGTATAGATAGTAGTGTAATGAATAAGGGGACCAAAGGTATTATCCATGTATTATATAATGATTATGGTGTTGAAGTTACAAAACAAGTTTTAGATGATTTACAGAATATAGTTACAAGGTATTTAGTTCTTACTGGGTTTAGTGTTGGTATAGGTGATTTGATTGCTGAAAAATCCACACATGATAAAATTAATAAGATCATTGTTAATACTAAGAAACAGGTAGCAAAGTTGAATACTCAGGTTCATAAACAGATATTTGAAAATACTATTTCAGAGAATAAAAATGAAGAGTTTGAAAAGAAAGTTAATAATTTTCTGAATGTTGCTATTAATGAAGTGGGTAAACTAGGATTAAGTAGTTTAAATAAGGATAATAGAATGGTTAATATGGTAAATGCTGGATCTAAAGGTAAAAGAATAAATATTGCACAGATGATTGCTTGTCTAGGACAACAGAATGTAGATGGTAAACGTATTCCAAATAGTTTTAATAAGAGAACACTACCTAATTTCTCGAAATATGATACTAGTCCTGAGAGTAAAGGATTTGTTGAGTCATCATTTATCCAGGGTCTTAAACCTCATGAGTTCTTCTTTCATGCTATGGGTGGTAGAGAAGGTTTGATTGATACTGCTGTAAAAACATCTGAGACAGGATATATTCAAAGGAAATTAATTAAAGCAATGGAGGATCTAAAGGTTTATTACGATTTGTCTGTAAGAAATTCGTATGGTAATATTATACAATTTCTTTATGGAGAGGATGGTATGGATTATTCTAAGATTATAAGTCAGAATAGTGATCTATTAAGTAAATCATATGAACAAATCGAGGCATCTCATAGGTTTAATGATGGTGATGATTTATCCAAGATTTTCGTTCCAGAAATTGTTACCGAAATTAAGAAGTTTAGTAATTATAATTTAACATTGGATGAATATTTTAAGAGACTAACAGACAAATATACTTTCTTGAAATCGTTTGTATACAAATATAGTATAGATAAAACTATTAATTTTCCGGTGAATTTGTTTAGACTAATTGAAAAAGCAAAAGATATGTTTAGGGTAAGTTCGGTATTAACTAATCTAAATCCAATTTATGTTATAGAAAAAGTAAATGAATTAGAGGCGTATTTAAGGGAACTTAATGGTAATGGAATTGAGTTATTCATTTGTCTTATTTATGAATATCTTTCACCTAAAAAAATAATTATGTTTGATAAATTGAATAAGTTAGCATTTGATTATTTAATAGAAAATATTAAGATTGAGTATAATAAATCCATGATAGAGGTGAGTGACATGGTAGGACCTATTGCGGCACAATCCATAGGAGAACCTGCTACACAGATGACACTTAATACGTTTCATTTTGCTGGTGTTTCGAGTAAATCAAATGTTACAAGGGGTGTTCCAAGATTAAAAGAGTTGCTTCATATTTCTAAAAATCAGAAATCACCATCGACTACAATTCATTTGGAAGGAGATACAAAGTATGATGTATCTAAAGCGACAGATTTATTGAATAAAATAGAGTTAACAATGTTTAAGGATATTATTAAATCTATTAATATTTATTATGATCCTGATGATAATAATACCACAATTGAAGAGGATAGAGATTTGTTAAGGATATATAATATATTTAATGATAGTGATCCAGATATGAAATTGAAAAAGAATGAATCTAAATTTATTATAAGAATTGAGTGTGATAAACAAGAGATGATTAATAGAAATATCAGTATGGAACATATTTATTTCAGGATTAATACAGTATATGATAATGAGATATCATGTGTTTATAGTGATGATAATTCTAACAAATTAATTTTTAGAATAAGAATTAATAAAATGAAAAAATCAACAAGTAGTGATATAAGTGTATTAAAGGATAAAGCAAATGAAATAAGGAATAGTATTATTATTAAGGGTGTTAAAAATATTAATGGAGTTTATTCATATAAAAATAATAAATATTTTGTAAATGAAAATAATAACTATATTCAAAAGGAAGAATGTGTATTATCGACAGATGGACTTAATCTTTTGTCAATATTTAATTATCCTAATGTAGATTTTACACGAACATATTCTAATGATATATTTGAGATTTATGATGTATTGGGTATAGAAGCGGCGAGGACTATATTATTAAATGAGATAAGAGATGTTATTGAGGGTAGTGCGAATTATGTAAATTACAGACATTTAGCATTATTGTGTGATACTATGACAAACAGAGGAACATTAATGTCTATTGATAGATTTGGAATTAATAGGGGAAATATTGGACCTTTGGCAAAATGTAGTTTTGAGGAGACAACAGATCAATTATTTAAAGCATCTATTTTTGGAGAGGTTGATAAATTAAAGGGTGTGTCATCAAATATTATGATGGGTCAAATTCCGTTGTGTGGAACTGGTGATACAAATATATTGATAGATGAAAGTAAGTTAATGGATGTTTATGCTGATGAGGAAGTTGAATTAGGTGACATGGATAGTTGGGTTGTGAATGACTATTGTACTAATAATATAGGTATTAATTTTACAAGCGATAATGTTGATAAAGAAAATATTGATAATATACCAGTATTAACAGAGGATAATATTGAAATTTAATTCTAATTTAATAATATATGGAATATTATTTTGTTTTAGTAATATTGTTAGTAATGTATATTTTCTTTTATTGTTATAAAGGAAAAGTATTTGATAATATTTTTAGTTCTAGCATAGCATTAAGAAGTTCATCAGGTAGTTCTAACAACGCAGATTTTAAATTCAAGAAGGTTTATCCTAAATTTGTGTATGATGATGAAAATTATAGAGTTGTTTTGACTGATTGTAAAAGACCAGACATTGTAGTAAATAATTTATCAACATCTCATTTATATTGTGATAAATAAATTAGATGTATTTAGAAAATATGTGTTAATATTATGAATATTATTTTTTCTGTGTTTCATTCATTATATATCTTATATGTTTTGAGATTTTTTAAAACTAGATATTCATTGGCACATCCTGTAACTTATTTTAATGATGATCTTTTACATCATCCTATAGGAAAATCAGATGTTGCAAGGTCACCTGTGTGTAAATTGGGTCATATGTTAAGTTGGTATTTAGCAACTTTTGTATTACTAAGAGGATTAGTATTGAGTAAATATAAATGTCATGATGTGGTTAGAAATATAACGTTGCCTATACTTTGTTTAACTATAACATTATCCTTTTTGAATTTTAATGTTGTTGCTTTATTATTGCCTCATTTTTTGATTGAATATTTTATATATATTGTTTAATAATATCTTTCTAAATTATAATGACAAATAAATTTATAATTTGTTTTTTTATTTTGGTTATTTTAGGATTAATAGTATATTCTGGTGAAAAATATGTTAATTTCGAACCTCAAAGTAAGTTAACTGAAGAGCAAACATTAATATTAAAAAATCTTCAAAAAGAAACCCAATCAGATGTAGTAAAACCTAAAGAAATAGAGAATTTAGATGATTTAATTAAGGAATATTTGGGTTTAAAGAAACAAGTTCAATATATATCTAGTGAATCTAGAGAAAAGATAGAAAGTGTAGATAGTTTAGATGATCTTCAAAAAGAACCAGTTGATGAGGCAGATTATGATACATACAATCATAAATTAAGGTTAAGAAATATTTCTAAACAGATTAAGAATGATTATATCATAGGTCTATTAAAAAGTAAAATAGATTTTTTATTAGGAACTATGGAAAATGTGGATAATTTATGTAAAATAGAAAAATAATATATATTATAATATTAATTATGTATATTCTTATAGTATTACTGATTATTTTAATTGGGTTTATTATTGTCTCAGATAATAGAAAAGAGTTATTTGTTACTATGGCAGTAAATAATATTAATATAGATGATTATTTAAGTAAAGAAACAACATTTGAACAAATAAAAGAGAAGATGGATAAATTGACAACAATACAAAAATCTGAATTAATATCTAAAATTTATCAACACCAAGGAATGAAGAAAGGACAATTAAATTCTTTAAAAACTCAAATCAAAACTTTACAAGATAGAAAAGATGAAGTTGAAACAGAAATACAACAATTAAAAGATGAAAAACAAGTGCTTTTAAATGGACCTAACACTGCTAGTGTAGATGAAATTAGAATAAATGATTCTAATATTAGGAATAAGGAAAATATATTATCAGATATTTTAAATCAATTAACTGGATTATCAGAAGATAAATCTGAAGTTGAATTGAATATTCTTCAGATAGATTCAAAGATAAATTTTATAAAAGCATTATATAAAAATCCTAATAGTGATCCATTGAGTATAAATAAAGATAAAATAATAACAATATCAATAGGCGCTAATAGATTAAGATTAACAAACATTTTATATACAGCGACAAATTTAGAGATTGATACAGATATTGATTGTGATAATTTAGATCCATGTGATGGAGAAAATATGGTTTGTATGCAAAAAGATAATGGTTTTAAATGTGTAAAGAAAATACCCAATGTTTTTTATGAATTATTAAAGAATATAAGTCTATCTTCAGGGATTTCAACTAATAGTTGTATTGAATTGCTAGGTGTAAATTCATTAGACATAAATTTTCAATTTAGTATTATTTTTAAAGAACTAGATAATTATTGTATTGTTAGATCACAATTAAATATTTGGGAGTTGGGAGTATCTAAGGTAGGTTCTAATTATGTATTTGAACTAGTTTCAAGATATAATAAAGGTGTTAAAACAGATAATGTTATTAAGACAGATCCATTTACTTTTAATATAAAAACTGATGTGATTTATAATATAGGAATTTCTGTAAAAAATAATAATATTGGTTGTAGGATAATTGATTTATACAATAAGAGTGAGATACGTAATTTATCATTTGAGGAGAGAATATCGTGTCTAGAAGATAACGACTGTAATATATTTAATGTTAATGGAAGGTGTGATCAGACAGATATAAAAAATAAGTTATGTAATTATAGCACAAGTCCACATGGAATTATATTTAGTAAACCAAGTAATGAATTAATAGGTATACAAGAGCATATGTATTCTTTAATAGGTAATTTAAAATTTGATAATAAATTAATAAATAAGGATTCATGTGGTTTTGAAAACAATGAGCCTAATATATCGAAATGTAAAGAAAAGTGTATGGAATATAATGGATGTTTCAAAGAAGATTGTGATAAAAAATGTAGTAAGTGTAAATTTGATTCTACTAAGATTTTCTCAAGAAATGTAGATCATTGTTTAGAACGGTGTTTAGAACATAAAGGTTGTTCTAATGATGATTGTTTAGATCAATGTAAAAATTGTGGTGAAAATTGTTATTGGAATAATGAAACAAATAAAATTAATAAAAGTGTAATTCCTAGAATAATTGTAAAAAATATATCATTTGATGGTAAGAAGGCATTTATCAAATGGAAATTTTCTAATCCAAACAATAATATATTAGGATATGTTTGTGTAATTTATGAGACACATAGAAAGAAAGATGGAGTAATGCTTCATAAGGTTGATTTGTTTAATTGTAATAAATATTGTACTTATGTAATAGATGGATTAAAACCATCAACAAGTTATACATTAGGTGTAAAATCTTATTCAACTGAAGGATTAAGTGAAATTTCAAATTTAGTAAGATTTAAAACGATAAAAGCAGAGATAAATACCAAGAATTTATCTAATGTAAATGTTTCGGATTACGAAGTTGGTAATTTTGATGGACATTACTGTAATTTAAAATAATTATATAGTTATATAATAATGTATAAATTAATTTTTTCTATTTTAACTTTACTATTAATAATAGTATTACTTAAAGATCAAAAAATTTTAGAAAGATTTGATACAAATATTAATAATCAATGTCAATTTGTAGTTGATAGAAATGAACATTATTTTCAAAATATCTATGATTGTGTAGAAAAATGTAAAGAAAATGAGAATTGTAATAACAGCGATGTGTATTGTCAACAGACATGTTTAGAATGTAAGGGAAAAGGATTTACTAATAAAGATAAAAATGAGTTATGTCCATGGTATGTAAATTACAACCCTGAGTCTAGTTATTTAAAAAATATAGAATTAAGAGGGTTTGAAGGAAATGGCAATTGTTTGTTAGAATGGAAGGCACCTAGACCAGATATTGTATCATATTATTTAAAGATAGATGAAGAAATGGACTCATCAAGTAGTATAGATGTAAAAGTATTAGAACCAGGATGTACTAATTGTAATTATGTGCTTGATTATTTGAAAAATGGAACTTCATATATAATATCTATTAAATGTTTGTTAAAGGACGGTAGTATTTTAAAATCAAATGAGATTAAAATAATTCCTAATGGTGAAGATAGTAATTCTATAGATTATCTATACAAACAATTAGATGGTCAGAATGATCGTGATGATTATCCGGAAAATTGTGAAGAAAATATAAATGATGAAAATCATTCATTAGATAAAGTCACTCATGATAATATTGATTTATTTAAGTTTATAGATAGATTACTCTAAATTGAATTCTATGTTATTAGGATTTATAAGACATATTGATAGTACTTCTAATATATTATTTACTATTATTACATTTAAATTTTCTAAAATATATGGTTTATGTTTTTTTATATATTCATAATCATTTATATTATCTTCAGGTATGAGGACTGTTTCTATATTTGCTTTTTTTGCTCCACTAAATTTTAGTTCTAGACCTCCTATTTTTGTTATACATCCTTTTACGTCAATTTCTCCAGTGAGTGCTATATTATTTTTTACCTTAAGGTTACAAAGTAAAGATATAATACAAAGGGTTATAGCGGCTCCAGCAGAGGGTCCATCTTTAGGTGTTGCGGTATCAGGACAGTGAACATGTAATCCAAAAGGAGAGTTGGTTTTCCATTCTTTTAATATTTTTTGTTTTATTGTATTAGGGATAATATTCCATGCTAATGTTTGAGAGCATTGTATGCTTTCTTTCATAACGTCGCCTTGTTGTCCTGTTATTGTGATGCTAAATTTTGTATCTGAATATTTTTTAGAGCATTGAATAACTGTTATACCACCGGTTCCTATAGATGTAGCGTAAAGACCGTTAACGTAACCAACTTTATTAATATTATCTATTATTTTGTTATCCATTTTTAATTTTGTTTTAAATAATGAATCTACATATTTTTTCGATACTTTAATATGTTTTTTAAAAGAATTGAAATCATTTATTAAATCTAAATTAATTTGTCGTATTATTTCAAACGTTCTTTCGCTAAGTTTTCGGACTCCACCTTCACATGTATAAGTCTCTATTATATGTTTAATTATGTCTTTGTCTATATTTATTGTATCTTTTGATTGACCTACATTTGAAAGTAGATTAGGAACAATATAATTGTCCATAATAAATATTTTTTCAGGATTTTCTAAATAGTTAAATTTAATCCTATGAATGCGATCTGCCAATATAGGATCAATTTTACTATAGTCATTATATGAGAATATAAATACTGCTTTCGATAAATCAAGATTTATACCTGAAAAATACTTATCATTGAATATATCATTTTGTGAAAAGTCAGTTAAGTGTGTTAGAATTCCTATGATTTCTCTTCCATTTTCAGTATTACTTACTTTATCGAGTTCATCTATATATATTATAGGATTCATACATTGTGTTTCAATAAGAATATCAACTATTTTACCATAATTAGATCCTACATAAGTATAATTATGTCCTTCTAACACTGAACCATTACTAGAACCACCTAAAGCAATAAATGAAAATGGTCTTGATTTTCCATTTGAGTCTTTAAGACAATTTGCTATACCTTTTTTAGCAAGAGTGGTTTTTCCTACACCAGGTGGACCTTCAAATCCGAGACAGTATCCAGTCATCTTTCCATTCATCCATTGGGCAAGAATACGTTTAATTTCTAGTTTGGCATCATTTTGCGAATAAATAGCATCAGATAGTATTTTATCAACATCTTTAATATAGTTTATTCTTTCGAGTTTATAATTATCCCATGAATTTATTATATTATCAATTTCAGATAAACATGATTTGGAAGAGATTTTATTAGAAAAATTAAGATTTTTTATTATTATATTTGTTATTTTCTTTTTTTTATTTTTTAAAAGAAATGATTCGTATGTTTTTTTATTTTTATTTTTTAGGTTAATATTAAGTAAAGTATCTATTTGTTTAATTTTATGTTTGTAGACAAAGCATTTAATTAATTTTTTGTATAAATGATTAGGTAAAATATTAAAACTTACAAATAGTATATTTTCTAAAACGTTGATAATATTTTCAATATCAAAATATAATAAGTCTTTAGTTAAATAATCATTGAGTTGTGAAATATTAAGTTTATGAATTAATATATTTATTTTATTTTTTATCATATCGAATGATAAGAATATTTCCTCTTTTTTATAAATATTAAAAGGTATTTTGAGAAGTGAGTCTAAATATGTTTGTGCTTTGGAGGAGTTATCACTTGATTTATTTAGTATTTCTTTAAGTTTATCGAATGCTTTGTCTTTAACTTTTTGGTCACAGTTGAGTAAATTAATTCGTTTTTCATAATCAATATCGTTAACTGAAAATGATTTACTTATTCTATCATTAAATGTTTTAATAGATCCTTTAAATTCTTTTTGTATACTCCAGTGTAAACTATCATAAATAAGATTTGAGTTAGGTTGTGCTTTTAATAGATATGAATCATTTGCGATCAATTCGTATAATAAGTATGCTGTATTTTGTAGATTCTTGTTATCTTTCATAAGTAATAATAAAACTAAAATATTTCTTTGATTGAATAGATCTTTTGATAAAAAATCTTTTACTATGAATGATATAGTTTCATTTTTGTATATATTGACAACTTTAAAGTCATTAAGTAATTTATTTATTATTTCATTTGTTTCTAAAACAATAAGATCTCGTGTGCTTATTTGTAAAATATAATTTTTTTTAAAAGTATCGTTTATTTGTAAATAGTTTAGGTGTTCTTTAATTTCAATATTTTTTTTTTTTATTATTTGATCATGATTTATTATATTAAGATAATCATTAATAAAGTAACCCGTTAAAACAATTATATTTTGATTTAGTTTAAGGTATATAATAGCACCGTATATATTTTCAATAAATGTGATATTTTTTTTAGAAATTGGTTTTATCAGATAGGTTTTAACATTGTTAATATCATTTATGTTAAAATTATATTTATCTGATATTTTGTTATCATATATTACAACATTTTTATTAGTTGATTTATCTTTATTAAGAGTATAATATGATGTAGGTTTAAAGAATTTATTAATTAGGTTTAAGTGTTTATTTTCATTAAAAAATGTGTGAATATTTATGTTATCTGTAAAAGAAATAAGTTCATGAATATTATAAAATCCGATTGTTTTAATAATGTTTATACATTTAGTTTTAATTTTTTCGATAAGTAATAATGTATGATTTTTGTTTTTAATAATTTCTAATATATTTGTTATTTCAGAATTATTATTTGAGTATGTAAAATTATTAATAATATCATTATTATAGCAGTATTTGTTGTTTATCATAAGTTTATCAAGAATGTTATAGATATTTTTAATTTTCAATTTAATAAGTTTTTTTATGTGAAGTATAAATTTTATTCTTTGTTGAATAAATATAATTTTGTTTATTTTCTTCATATAAAATAGATAATATTATTTTTATTAAAAGCATTAATATGAAAATTTTTTCTTATTTAATATTATAATGCATATTGGAAATTTATGTAATTTTGATAATTCGAATGATGTAGGTTGTCAACCATCAGAGGAAAGATTTGAACAATTTGAAAATGGAAAAGAAAAATTTAGAGTAGGTGGCGTTTGTAATGATGGAGAAAATCCTCAAGCAGACGGAACTTGTAGAGATGGAACACCAGTAGCTGCTGTTTTACCTAACTGGATTAAAGCATGTAAAGATGGATCACATCCTCAAGAACCTTTAAATCCAGATGGTAATGGAGATGTTTATACTTGGTGTGAAGATGGAAGTGAACCAAAATGTGCCGATGCTAATCTTTCAGTAGACCCAGTTTCTGGAAAGTGTGGCACTACAAATGATGCTCCTGTTTGTCCTGATAATGTAAATACTTTCGATACTCCTTGTAAAGACGAAGCACCACAGATTCCAGGTTCAACTGCACAAGCTAGTAAAGAGGCATACTGGCAAAAAAAAAAATAATGCCAATAATAATAGTAATGGACATTATTATGTAATCTATCCTCATTCATCATATGATAATTCAAATTATTATTCCAATGGTTATAGTAATAGAAATGAAAATGCTGCTTATTATTATCTAAGTGCGCTTATAATGTTTTTTATTTTTTTTGGTTTACTTATGCAAATTATTAGAAAAGCAGGGAAGAAGTAAAGTTAGTTATTATGCGCACAGAAACTACACCATTCCTGGTCTTTAATTATTTTTTTTGAATTTATGTCCCATTTTTCATGGCATTTTTCACAGAAGAATGTTTCTCCTTCGTATGGTGGTGGTGCATCCACTGGCACACATTGCTGATTATTAGATTGATTGTTGGGCATGTTGATTTAGGAGTTTGGAGTTGCGAGTTGGGAGTTTGGAGTCGGGAGTTGCGAGTTTGAAAGATTGAGAGTTGTCTGATGAGAGCAGGGGATGTTCTAACTATAAAATCTAAATAGAAAATCAATTTTATATGTTTCTATATAGATCTAGTTTTAGAAATACTATAGAAATGTATATACTAATTCATGTGCGCCGTTTCCCCATTGATGTTCATCATCTAAGAATTCCCATCTAGGTGTGTTAGTCATAGTAACAAATTTACCTTCTTCATATACCCATTTAACAACTTTATATTGAGGTGTAAGAATAACATTAGGGTTTGTATTAAGTCTTACCCAAGATTCAGGCCAACCATCCCGCAACGGTGAGAAGTATCTTTTTTCAATATTATCAAATGATATGTTCTCATTATCAATAATTGGTTGATAAATATTACGAATAAACTTAAATATGTCTCTGTGTCCTTGACGACCTCGTATATCTTGTAAATCGTATAGTTTGTTACCAAATTGGTAATTAACAACAAAAGATTCATAAATCTGTTTCGTATAGTATGTGTCAAGAGACACCTTTTTCAAATTTTGTAACATAGATGCTATTGGGTGTGCTATGCCCTTATGATAAAACATTATTTTTAGAATAAGTTCAATAGGTAGATTCCTATTTAGAGACATAACAATTGTTGAATATGTAGTTTTGAAGTTGGGGAGTAGGGACAGCGCTGTTGACATTTTATTTACAGAAGTGTGGAGGTTTTGATGTTTGAGTTAGCAACTCCGGATATAAATCAATTTTGAGTTTTATTTACTATAGAAAAAAAAAACTTCCAGAGGGACTCGAACCCTCAATCTTCCGATTAGAAGTCGGATGCGTTATCCAATTACGCTATGGAAGCTTATGTCACCAGCAGGATTCGAACCTGCGCTCTCCTAAGAGAAACCGATCTTGAGTCGGGCGCGTTAGACCACTCCGCCATGGTGACTAAAATGGTGTCATTTAATGTCTGACCCAAGACATGTACAGCGTGCGGGATTCGAACCCGCGAAGTTAACGGCCGACAGCAAGTGATAAGGTCTGGGTCCGAAGGGTGATCAAATCCACCGGATTGCCAAAACT
>MDSZ01065174.1_pt1 | contig 20651 bp, 21 predicted proteins | sample 811201 | NCBI WGS metagenome assembly MDSZ01 (sample SAMN05326647, study PRJNA326480) | marine metagenome | isolation source: seawater | place: Indian Ocean: North | collected 2010 | reverse complement strand
CAGCATTATTGGGAGATCCACCTAAAAACATTGTAACAATTAATTTTATTTTTTTAATATTGTTAATTTTAATACATTCGATTAAGGTTTCTGGTGTCATTTGGCCAGTTTTGGCACAAACGTCAGCTAAATATACTTTGGCTCCAGAATTAATTGCCATTGAGAATGAAGCAATAAAATTTATAGAGGGTAATATAACGATATCACCTTTTTTTACATTTATTGACAATAGAGCTAGATGAATTGCTGAAGTTCCACTATTACAACTTAGTGCAAATTTCGAATTTACTTTTTTTTTAATTAAATTCTCAAATTTAAATGTGTTTGGTCCTCCTGTTATCAACTTGTTTCCTAAGGAGTTTTTAACAGAAACTAAATCATTTTTATCTATAAATTGTTTATTGTAAAAAATTTTACTCATTTTATCAAAAGTCTTTTACATAAGTTTTCATAATTAGTATTTTTTGAAATTTTGTTCAAAATATCTATATTTTTTAAAAAATAAAAAAAATCACTTGGATTATCTAAAGTTAACCTTACTTTTGATGTATTAGATTTAAATAATTTAATACTTTCATTTTTCTTTTGGAAAATATTTCGATATATCCATTGTGTAGGATGTTCTTTATCAAAATTTGACTTTGAAAATAAATAAGATTTTTTAAGATATTCAAAACTAATTATCTCGCAATCAAAACCATGAGGTACAAATCTAGGTTTGTTATTTGTTAAAAATTTAAGATTATTTTTTTTATAATGTATCATCATTTTTTTTACTATAATTGGATTAATAAAAGGGCAATCGGAAGTTATCCTAATGATGTTTGAGGATTTATATTTTTTTGCACAATTAAAATATCTGCTTATAAGATTATTCTCACTTATTTGCGGGGAAAAATGAAAAACTTTGTTTCTTTTGGATATTTCTGAAAATATCTTAAGATATTCGTCTTTTGGAGTAATGATAATTATTCTATTAATCGACTGAATTCTTTTTAAATTTTTTATTAGGAACTCCAAAAAATTTTTCCCATTAAAATTTAATAATATCTTTCCTGGTAGCCTTGATGATTGATATCTTGCCTGAATAATTATATCAAACTTCATGTTAATATTTTTTTAATTAATTTTTTTGTTATTGAAGTATTAGATTTAATATCAATTTTTGATTTTTTTCCTATAAATCTTTTTATATTGATGGGTGAAAGACCAATGTTTGGACGTAAAGATTTAACATTAAATTTTGTAAATTTTTCTCCTTTTTTAATATCTTTAACAACAAATAAAGACCTTCTGAACCTTAAATTTTTTAATTCTGATTTTTTTCTAACAAAAGAGTTTTTACCTAAAAGCTTGTATGTTTCTGTAATATCTTTTCTAAATTTTAATATTTCTTTACCTTTTAAAGAAAAATCTAAATCAAGTCCTTTCTTTTGATTTTCTAATCCAATATGTTTTTCAATTATTTCCGCCCCAAGAGAAACAGCAGTTATGGCTACCTTGTTATCTAATGAATGATCAGAAAGACCAATTTTGCATTTATATTTATTTTTCAAAAACGGAATGTTCTTGAGATTAAAATCATCAAGTTTAGAGGGATAATTGCTAACACAATATAAAATACTAATATCTTTAGCTCCATTTTTTTTTAATGTTTTGTAAGCTAAATCAATTTCATTTAAATTCGATAATCCAGTTGATAGGATTACTGGTTTCCTAGTCTTAGCAATTCTTTCTAATAAAGTAATATCTGTAATTTCAAAAGATGCCACTTTATAAATAGGACAATTCAAGGTCTCTAGGAAATCGACACCATTTTCGTCAAACGCTGAGCTAAAACATGTAATTCCAATTTTCTTTGCATAACTAAAAAGTTCTTTATGCCATGAATAGGGGGTTTTTGCCTTTTTATACAAATTCCATAATGAGTAACCTTTCCAAATACCTTTTTTAATCAAAAAATCTTTTTTTTTTGAATCAAGAGTCATAGAATTTTCATCATATGTTTGAAGCTTTACAGCATCAGCTCCATATTTTTTTGATATTTTAATTAATTTTTTTGCTGTAATTAATGAGCCATTGTGATTAGCTGAAATTTCGGCTACAAGTGATGGTTTATTTCTTAACATTGAAATTAGTGTTTAATGAAAATAATATACAAAGAAGTCACATTTGCAATTTATAAATAAATTATGTCAAATTTAAGATTTAAACTTGCTAATAAAAATGACAAGAAATTTTTGTATTTTCTTAAAAACGAAAAGGAAGCAAGAAATAATTCAAAAAATAAAAAGATTATTCAATATGATAATCATAAAATTTGGTTTGCCAATTTTTTAAAAAATAAAAAAAATAAGCTCATAATCGTATCTTTCAAAAAAAAAAAATTAGGTTATGTAAAATTTGAATATTTAACAAATAATCTTTACAGAACTTCAATTAATATAAAAAAACAATTTAGAGGGAAAAATTGGAGCAATGAAATTCTAATTAAATCAGAAAAATTTCTTCGAAAAGGAGTTATTCTTTTTGCTGAGGTTAAAAGGAAAAACGTTAAATCAAAAAAAACGTTTATTTCGGCGGATTATATTGAATATAATATTAATAGAAATTTTGTTGAATATTTTAAATTAATAAAAAAATCTCAATCAAACCAGGTAGAAAAAATTTCAAAAGTTATCAAAGATATTGAAACGGTTAGAAAAAATAACAATTTAAATTGGATGAGCCTGCTAAAACTTTCATTTAAAGAAAATCCAGAATCTACAAGAAAATTATTCAATAAGATTTATCTTTCAGATAAAAAAATTAATAAATTAAGCAAAAAAATAATATAAATTATGCTTTCAAAAATAATTACATGTAAGAATTGTATTTATCCATCTACAAAACCAGACCTAGAATTTGATAAATCAGGAATTTGTCAAGGGTGTAACGCTTATAAAAATAGAAAAAAAATTAATTGGAAAAAAAAAGAAAATACTCTTAAAAAAATTTTGAAAGAATATAAAAAAAAAGCAGAAAATAATTATGATTGTATAATCCCTATTTCTGGAGGCAAAGATAGTCATTACCAGGTAATCAAAATTTTAGAATATGGACTTAATCCACTGTGCGTAAATGCCAAAACAGATAAATTATCAGAAATTGGAAGACATAATTTAAACTCACTCAGTAAACTTGGAGTGGACTGCATAGAAGTTTCCACAGACCCTTTAATAAGACGAAAAATAAATAAGTTTACACTTAAAACTATTGGTGACATTTCTTGGGCTGAACATATCACTATTTTTACTATTCCTTTTAGAATTGCATGTGATTTGAATATTCCTTTAATCATATGGGGTGAAAACCCACAAAATGAAAATGGAGGACCAAAAGCAAAAGAAAAAGCTGTCAATTTAGATAGAGCATGGCTTGAAGAATTCGGTGGTCTCCTAGGATTTAGGACATCTGACCTAGAAAGTTTAATGGGAGTCCCAAAAAAAAAATTAATTCAGTATACATTTCCTAGTTCGAAAATAATAAAGAAAAAAAAAATTAAAGGTCTTTTCCTTGGCCAATTTCTCCCATGGGATGGTCATAAAAATGCTTTTACCGCAAAAAAATATGGTTTTAAATTTTACAATAAAGAAGTTGAAGGTTCTATTGTCAAATATGAAAATCTAGATAACTTACAAATGAGAATACATGATTATTTTAAATTTCTAAAATATGGATATGATAGAGTAACTGACTGGTGTTGTTGGAATATAAGAAGAAAAAGACTATCCAGAAAAGAGTCTATAAAAATTAATAATAGAAAAAGTGGAAAGTTTCCAAGTCAATATTTGGGTGTCAGCCTTAAAGATGTGCTTAATGAAATCGATTGCACGGAGCAAGAGTTTATCGAGATATGTGACACTTTCACAAATAAAAAATTATTTAAATGTGACATTAATAATAAAATCCTAAAAAATAAAGATCAAAGTCCTATATTAAGGAATAAAATTACTTGATTTAGATGAAAAAAAAAATTTTGTTACTAGATATCAAAATGGGTAACATTGACTCGATAAGTAGAGCGATCGAAAATGTTGGATATCAATGTATTTTATCTAATAAAAAAAAAGAAATAGAAAAAAGCGATGTTATTGTTCTTCCTGGACAAGGCGCATTTGATACTGCAATGAAAAATATTAATGAACTCAAAATTAAAGACGTTTTAATTGAAAAATCTAGATCAAAAACATTTTTTTTAGGTATTTGTCTTGGTATGCAAATAATGGCAAATTTTGGTTACGAAAATAAAAAAAAAACCAAGGGACTTGGATTAATAGATGGAGAAGTAAAAATTCTTAAAAATAAAAAATTAAAACTACCACATTTAGGATGGAGTGAAGTAAACTTTTTAAGAAAAGATAATTTATTTAAAGATATACCTAATAAGAAAGATTATTATTTTCTTCATAGTTACTATTTTGATGTAAAAAAAAGAAAAAATATATTAGGAAGTTCTAATTATGGTTTTAACTTTCCCTCAATTATAAAAAATAATAATAATTACGGATTTCAATTTCATCCTGAAAAAAGTTTATGGAATGGGATTAGTTTAATTAGAAATTTTATAGAAATAAGTGTCAAAGGTTAGAATTATACCAACTATTCTTTATGACGGTGATAGTGCCGTTAAGGGAAAGAAATTTAATAGTTGGAGAAAAATTGGGAGTCTCAAACAAATAATTAAACTTTATTCTTTAAGAGAGGTTGATGAATTAATCTTTTTAGATGTCAACGCTAATTCCAAAAAAAAAATTGAGTTAGATATTATTGATGATTTCGCAGATGACTGTTTCATGCCTATTACAGCTGGTGGTGGAGTAAAAAAAATAATTGATATAGAGAATCTTTTAAAAGCAGGTGTTGATAGAGTATGTATTAATTCTGCAGTCTACGAAGATTATAATTTTGTAAAAAAAGCAATTAAATATTTTGGAAGTCAATGTATTGTTGTATCTGTAGATTATAAGATACAAAATAAAAAAAGATTTGTTTTTATAAAGTCTGGAAAAAAAAACACTAAAATAGAATTGTTTAATTATCTTAAAATGGTGCAAGATTTAGATCCAGGCGAGGTTCTGATAAATTGTATTGATAAAGATGGAATGATGAATGGATATGATGTTGAAACTTTAAAGAAAGTTGAGAGAAAATTTAATTTTCAAATTATAGCCTGTGGTGGGGCAAAATCAGAAAAAGATATTCATAAGCTTATAAAGACTACTAATATTAAAGCTATATCATGCTCGAGTATATTTCAATTTACCGAAATTACTCCTTTAAAAATAAAAGAATATCTTTTAAACAAAGGTTACAAATTAAGAAAATAAATAATGCAAAACATAAATTACCATTTAAAAAATTTACGAACGTTTGGAATTACTAAGATAAAAAAAGTTTTAACCAAAAAAGAATGTGATTTTTATATTAATCAGTCTAATGAGGTATTTGAAAAGCTTTTAAAAAAAAAAAGAACTCATACTTTCAATCAAAACTGTCAATGGATACAATCTCCTTTTAGATTTAACAAAAATTTTTATAATCTTATTTATTTCAAAAAATTGGACAAAATTTTATCAAAGTTATTAGATAAAGATTATACATTAACTAATGCAAGTATTGTTAATAGAAGAAAATTTAATCATAAAAACATAAATGGTTCAAACATGGGTGATTTGTGGCATACAGACTCGAGATATTTAGATGGTAGAAGATTAGATAAAGGATTTAGCTACCTGATTGTTTTAATGTTTGAAGATTTTACAAAAGAAAATGGATCTACTATGTATGTACCAAAATCTCATTTAATCAGAAAAAGACCAAATCGAAAATCAAATTATAAATATAAACTGATGACTGGAAAGAAAGGTGATATGATAATTTTTGATAGTGGAATTTGGCATCGAGGTGGTGAACCGTCATTTCAAAGTAGATGGAGTCTCTTTAGCTATTATTCCCCGTGGTTTGTGAAACCGTACTATAGATTTAAAGATATGATAGGTAAAAAAGACTTTGGCAAACTTGATAGAAATATAAAAAAGTTATTACATCATAATTCTACTCCCCCAATTAATGACGATTTAAGGATCGGAACAGTATCAAAGGTTGAGTAAATTTGTCTTCAAGTCAAAATTGAATAATTTTATACTTTGTTGATTAAAACCAATTTTTTTTATTTCTTTTTTTTTAACTTTTATATTTTTTGGTATAAGGATTACTTTTTTAGAAAAGCTAATGTGTTCATTATTGAAAAGAATTCTTACATTTTTAATTTTTTTATTGTGAAAAGTGTGATTGCTGTCAAAAATATTTTTGAATTTGATTTTTGTTAATTTAATCATTATTCTTGAATACAAACCAGCTGAATATAAATAAAAATATTTTACTTTCTTTTTTTGAATAGTATTTGTTAATTCTAATAAAAATTTTTTGTTAACTTTTTGATGCCTTTTTATCTCTCTAAAATAAAAATTAGAAGAATTTTTAAAATTAAAGATTTTTTCACAATTCTTAGACAGATTTTTTACCTCATTTTTATTCAAAACTAGAGAATAAAGTTTAAAATATTTGTAAGACTCATCTATCTTAAATTTTAAAAATTTTCTAATCATTTTATTTTTTATTTTTTCTTTTAAATTGATGATCATATTTAAGTTTATAAGACAAGCATAGCAGCTTGAATAATTTGTAGTTCTGCCCAAACTTCCAAGTCTCTCGAATCTTTTAATAAATTTTTTTCTATAAAATACGTAATCCTTAATAGATGTTATTAACCTCAAAACAAATAGTTGATCCTCAAAAATTTTCAAATTATTGAAAAAAATTTTTTTTTCTAACAAAACCTTCCTATTTATTACGTAATTCCAACAAAAGTAAGATAGTTTATTTTGTAAAAAAAGATTTTTTAGAAGCGTCCTATTTGATAATTTTTTTCTTATGTAAATATTATTTGCTATAATTAATTTACTTTTTTTTTTTATTATCAATCTATTAAGTTCAGAAAAAAAATTTTTTAAAAAATTATCATCACTATCTAAAAAAATAATATATTCGCCTCTAGCTTTTTTTAAACCTTCATTTCGAGCTTTGGAAACACCCAAGTTTTTTTTAAAATTAATAATCTTTATTCTTTTATTTTCTTTTCTCAGTCGTTCGCATATTTTTAATGTATTATCAGTTGAACCATCATTAATAATAATTAATTCAAAATTATTATAATTTTGTTTTGTAATACTCTTTATGGATCCCGATATCGTTTCTTCGGAGTTATATGTGGGTAAAATAATACTTAAGAAAGTTTCTTTACACAATTTCTTTATATTCTAATGGTTTTTTTGTTTGCTCAGCTGCAGGTATAGGTGCTGTTCTATAATCTCTACCATTACAATATGAACAAGCTGTTAAATATTTTTTTTCAAAAGTAAGATTTTTAATTTCTTGTCTTAGGGTATTAATAGATAAGGTTTCATCAAGCAAATCAACGAAGTCTTTTTTGTTATCAGGTATTGCTTTAATATTGACTGCATTAGCTGAGAAAGGACATCTATATAATTTTCCATGAAGTAAACTAATTAAATCACTATTACAGCAATTTTTAAATAAATGAATATTCTCTGCCTCAGTTCTATCTTGATAGGGAAGTATTCTTCCACAATCTTGCCATTTCTCAGTTAGAAAAGTAGCATAAGCAACTTTATTTTCCTCGAGTACCTTAATAATTTCATCATGCTTATTTGAAACTTTGCCGTAGTTTGTGCAGTCAACTATCACTCTTTTATCTTTTAAACATTCTAAATTTTCTCCTTTAGGAATAATTCTTCCATTTGTGTAAACAACAATTTTATGAACTTTATTATATGACTTCAATTTATTTACTACTTTATATAATTCTTTGTGCATAAAAGGATCACCACCAAGAATTCTAAATTCATAAATTTCATCTATTGACTCCATAAAACGATCTATAGAATTAAACATTATTTCCATATCGCTGTGCTGTGGAGATTTATAATATTGCATCAAATTAGAGCAATTCTGACATTTTAGAGAGCAACGCTCTGTAATTTGAATATCTATCGACTTAAGAATTAATTTATTATTTGTTAAATAATCGTCTTTCAAACACATGTTTTTATAAAACGCGATTCTTCTATCAATATTTTGAGGGTGTAAATTTAAATATTTTCTATCTAAAGGAAAAATAGTATTTTGTAAAATTTTATTACAATCAAAAATATTAAAAAAATTTTTTTCACGTAACTGGTTTTTGATAACGGAAATATAGTTGTTACTTATAAAGATGTTAGTTTTTTTATCCAATTTATAAAGTTCCTCAGGAGACAGAACCTTTAAATCAAAATAATCCGTTCCACTTTTTTCTTTATTGCTATCACAGAAAAAATTAACTTCTATATTTAATTTTTTTAATGCAAACAATGTGAGCTCACCAATGTCTCCCGCACCGTACAAAACAACTATGTCAGAATTTTTTTTTAGTATTTCGCTAATATTTGCTATGTTATAGTTAATCATAAAAATTTTACATATCTATATGAGTTAATTTAAAATATCAAATATATTATGAATTTATAGTTTATTCTTAATTTTGCCTGATTTAAAATTTAATCATTTACTTAATTTAATCGTAAATAATGAAATATTATAAAGACTTTCTTAAAATTTTAAAGAGATTAGGTATAAAAAAAGGGGACGTTTTATATGTCGCTTCTGATTTATTAAGATTAATAATATTATCGAAATCTAAAAAAAAAGAATTCTGTTTAAATCAATTCATAAATACATTAATAAAGTCTGTTGGTAATGACGGTACAATATTGATTCCAACTTATAATTGGGATTTCTGTAAAAATATAAAATTCGACTATATAAATACAAAGAGTCAATGTGGATCGTTATCAAATGTTTGTTTAAAAAGGAGAGATTTTAAAAGAACGCGTCATCCGATATATTCCTTTGCTGTTTATGGAAAATTTCAAGATTATTTATTCAAACTTAATAATAAAAGTTCATGGGGCAAAAACTCACCATTTGATTTTATCTATAGAAAAAGAGCAAAAAATTTATTTATAGGAATAGATTATAAAAAAGCTTTCACAATGGATCATTATTTTGAACAAATAGCTAATGTAAAGTATAGATTCCACAAAAATTTTTCTGCCAAATATATAGACCACAATGGTAAAATTTCCAAAAAAACTTTTAGTATGTTTGTAAGAAATAAAAAATTATGTGACACAACAATCTTAGATCCTAAACTTGATAAAATTTTATATAAAAAAAAAGGATTAAAAAAAATAAAAAACTGTAATATCGATTATTCTCTAATTAATATTGATAAAGCTGGTAAAATATTGTTAAACGATTTAAGAAACTCCAAAAGTGTATATATATATCCTATAAAGAATTAATGTGAGATGAAAAAAGATTTATTAAAATACTCTATAAAATTATCAAAAATTTTTAGAAGCATTACTGGAAAAGGGACTAAGGAAGTTTTAAAATTAATCAAAGAGGATATCCCATCACTTAAGATAAAAAGTGTGAAAAGTGGTTTTAAAGCATATGACTGGACTGTGCCGCTAGAATGGAATGTAAAAGAAGCATTCATCCTAGATGAAAATAAAAATAAAATAATAAATTTTAAGAATAATTATCTACATCTTGTCTCTTACTCAATTCCAATTAATAAAACAATGAAACTTAAAGAACTTAATAAAAATTTATTTTCTTTGCCGAAGATGCCTAATGCAATTCCATATGTAACCAGTTATTACAAAAAAATGTGGGGGTTTTGTTTAACACATAAGCAGAGAATGAAACTCAAAAATCAAAATTATAAAATTAAAATTGACACCTCGCTTAAAAAAGGTGATCTTTTTTATGGAGAGCTTTTAATAAAAGGTAAATCAAAGAAAGAAATTTTTATATCAACTTATATTTGTCATCCAACTATGGCAAATAATGAAAATTCTGGTCCAGCTGTAACTAAATTTCTTTGCCAATGGATTAAGAATCTAAAAAATCGATATTACAGTTACAGAATAATTTTTGTTCCTGAAACAATCGGATCAATTGTATATTTAAAAAAAAATTTAATTAAAATGAAAAAGAATATAATCGCTGGTTTTAACATTAATTGTGTGGGGGATAATAGATCATACTCCTTTTTACCTTCAAGAAATGGCGATACAATTTCAGACGAAGTTGCTAAACATGTATTAAAATGGACAGATAAAAAGTTTAAGAAATACTCATGGAATGAAAGAGGGAGTGATGAAAGACAATATTGCTCTCCTGGTGTTGATTTGCCAGTAGTATCTTTAATGAGAAGTAAGTTTGGAGAATACCCTGAATACCATACATCATTAGATAATTTTGAAAAAGTTGTTAGCTCAGAGGGTTTATTAGGTGGATATAATATAAACAAAAAGGCCATAGAAATATTGGAAAACAACCACTATCCTATATCAACTAATTTGTGCGAACCAAAGTTAGATAAATATAATTTATATGGTCCTCAAAAAGAAAGTAAATACAAAAACCAACATAAGTATAACTCTAGTTTAACCGATCCACTTTATAATTTGCTATCTCATTGTGATGGTAAAACTTCATTAATGGAAATAGCAGACAAAATACTTGTCCCCGTCTGGGAGCTTTACCCAATTATAAAAAACTTAAAAGACTTGAAATTGATAAAGATAAAAAACTACTGGTCATAAATATTTTTATTTTTTACTAAAAAATGTCTATTTTTAAAAAAATAACCAAATATAAAAAAAGAATAGCTGTAATAATAGATGGTAGTGAAAAAATTTCTTATTCAAAATTAATCCAAGACTCCACGAAAGTAACTAAAAAAATTAAAAGTAGATCTTTAATTCTAATATTAGCAGGCAATAATTATGAGACAATCTCCTCTTATATTGGATTGATGAATAAGGAGTCTGCTATTTTAATTATAGACAAGAATATATCTCAAAATTTTCTTTATGATATTGTTAAAAGATACAAACCAAATTATATATTTTTACCGAAACAAAATACATTTTTGAATAATTATAGAATATTTCATAATTTTAAAAATTATAAAATTCTAAAAAAAAAAATTAATAATCCAATTAAATTAAATAATGAATTAGCAATCTTATTGACGACATCTGGAACTACTGGAAGTAAAAAATTTGTTAAACAAACATATAAAAATTATAAAGATAACTCAAAAAAAATCATAAATAGTATTGGAATTAAAAAAAACTCTTCAGTAATTACAACTTTACCAATAAGTTATACGTTCGGCCTTTCAATTATTAATACTCACTTACTCTCTGGAGCTTCAATAATATTAAATGAATTTAGTATATTGAATAAAGAGTTTTGGAGCCTGTACCACAAATTCAAACCAAAAAATTTTTATGGTGTCCCTTTTATTTTTGAAATGATTGAAAGAATAGGTTTTACAAAGTTATTTACCAATAACCTTGGGGTAATTGCAAATGCAGGAGGAAAATTAAATAGAGATTTGTTTTTAAAAATAGCGAATTTATCAAAAGATAAAAAAATTAGATTCTATAATATGTACGGTCAAACGGAAGCAACTTCAAGAATGTCTGTACTAGATTATAGGCATAATTTACAAAGACCAACTAGTATTGGTAAAGCTCTAAAGGGTGGCAAATTTTTTTTATTAAATGATAAAAAAAAAAGAATTAAAAAAATTTTTGAACCTGGTAACTTATTTTATAAGGGTAAAAATGTTACATTAGGATATTCTAAATCGTTTAAAGATCTTTTTCAAAAAGATAAAAACAAAAGTGTAATAAATACTGGAGATATTGCCGAATTTGATGATAAAGGATTTTTTTATATAGTGGGAAGAAAAAAAAGATTTATAAAACTTTTTGGAAATAGAATTAGCTTAAATGAGATTGAAAATATTATTCTAAAAATGGGTTTCAAAGTAAGATGTGAAAATAACGATGAAAAATTAATGATAAGGCACATGTCAAATAAAATCAAAATAGATATTATTAAAAAAAAACTTTCTAATCTTTTAAAAATCAATCCTAAGTACATTAATTTTAAATATCAAATTAATCTTCATAATAAGAATAAGAGCTTATAGAAAATGAATAAGAATAATTTTTTAGATAATATTAATGATTTAACAAAATTTCATTATGAAAATTCTATTGAATATAAAAAAATCTTAGACTTTTTTAAATACAAAAAAAACATTCTTCACAATTTAGAAGATTTACCATTTTTACCCGCTCGCCTATTTAAAGAGATTAAATTAAAAAGTATTCCCGACAAAAAAGTTTTTAAAACTCTTCTTTCATCTGGAACCTCAGGATCAAAACCCTCTAAGATTTACCTTGATAAAGAGAATGCAAATAATCAAAGGATAGTTTTAAGCAAGATTTATAAATCTTTTGTTTCAGATAAAAGGATCCCTATGTTGGTAATAGGTAAAAATACAAGATTCAATAATCAAAAATTCAATGCTAAAACTGCAGCAATCATTGGATTTTCGAGTTTTGCAAAATCTATTCATTATCTTATAAACGAAAAAGATGAAATCGATTATGGAATATTACAAAATTTTTTAAATAATTTTTCAAATAAACAATTCTTAATTTTTGGTTTCACTTATGATGTTTATAATTATTTAATTCATAAACTTGTAAAAAAATCTTTTAATCTTGAAAATGGTATTTTGCTTCACGGTGGTGGGTGGAAAAAGCTCGAGGCTAATAAAATCACAAATGATAATTTTAAAAAAAAAATAAATAATAAATATAATATAAAAAAGATAATAAATTACTACGGTTTAATAGAACAAGTTGGATCAATATTTTTTGAATGTCAAAATTGTAACTCATTTATTTGTTCTGATTATTCAGATGTATTGATTAGAGATAAAAATCTGAATGTTATAAAAAATGGCAAGGGCTTTGTTCAATTAATGTCTCTTTTGCCAACTAGTTACCCGGGTCATAATATTTTAACAGAGGACATTGGTGAAGTAGTTACTCAAAATGATTGTAAATGTTTAATTAAAGGAAAAAAATTTAAAATATATGGAAGATTAAAAGAAGCTGAGTTAAGGGGTTGTAGCGATGTTTAAAATTCAAAATAAAGATATTATTTTTCATGTTGGTAATCATCAGGTTGAAAATTTACGCTTAACTCCGTTTGATGACCAAGTTTGTAGTTTTTTGTCTGAGTTTTCAAAAAAATTAATGATAGATAAAAATGCAAAAAGATATACTGATCTTATAGCTTTGGCCTTTTGGTGTAGAAAAAATAATTTAATTAAACTTAAAAATGAAAAAAAAAGTAAAGAAATACGAATTGGTAGAGGCTTAATATTTCATATTACTCCATCTAATGTTCCAACTAATTTCTTTTATTCTTTAATTTTTGGTTTACTTTCTGGAAATTCTAATATTGTAAAAGTTCCATCAAAAAAATTTATCCAAATATCAATTATATCTTCAATTATTAAAAAGCTTTTGAAAAAAAAAAAATATAGAAAATTAAAAAAAATGATAACTATAATTGAATATAATAATAATAATAATATTACAAAATTTATTTCACAAAATTGTGATTCAAGAGTAATTTGGGGTGGAGATAAAACTATTAATAATGTTAGAGAATTTAATCTAAAGCCTCAAGCAAATGAAATCACATTTGGAGATAGATACTCTATATCCATAATAAATACAGATACAATAAACACAAATAAAAATAATTCTAATTTAGAAAGATTAACTCAAAACTTTTATAATGATACCATGATAATGGATCAAAACGCTTGCACTTCCCCACATTTAGTTTTTTGGTTAGGAAAAAATAATAAAAGTCTATGTAAGTTATTTTGGAATAACTTGTCAAAAAAAATTAAAAAAGAATATGACTTTCCAGATATAGCATTGATCGATAAGTATGTAAAAATATGTAATGATGTGACTATGAAAAATTTTAAGTCGGCAAAAATTTATGAAGACTCATTACATGTTGTAAGATTGAAAAAATTAAATTTTAATCTCGAAACTTTAAGAGGAAAATGGGGATATTTTTACGAATATTACTTAAAATCTTTGGATGAAATTCTTCCTTTCATAAATTCAAAATATCAAACCTTAACTTATTTTGGTATTCAGAAAAAAGAAATTTTAGATTTTTTCAAAAATAATAATCCAAAAGGTATTGATAGAGTAGTACCTATTGGTCAAAGCCTGCATATAAGTCTAACCTGGGATGGTTATGATATAATCAAGTCATTATCTAGAGGCATTGATGTTAAATGACAAAAAGACTAAAACTTAATAGAACCGAAATTCAAGAATACCAACAAAATAGAGATCCTTATTTAATGATTGATGAAGCTACAGAAATAATTCCTGGTAAAAGTGCCAAAGGTTTTAAAAGATTGAGAGATGACGAGTGGTTTTTTAAAGTTCATTGGCCTAATGATCCTAATATGCCAGGTATGTTACAAATTGAGTCTTTGGTTCAAATGAGTGCATTAAGTATTCTTACTTTGCCAGGAAATAAAGGGAAATTGCTTTACTTAACGAACGCTGATAAAATTAAATTTTCAAAAAAAATTATTCCTAGTGATATATTGGAGATTGATACAAAAATTATTTCTTTTAAGAGAGGTTTAGCAAAATGCTCAGGAATAGGAACTGTTGAAAAAAAATTAGCTTGTAGTGCAGAATTTAATTTGATATTGCCAGAGTTAATTAAATCATATAACTTAAGATAATTTAATGCCTATTGCATCTTCTCTTTTAAAAAAACCTAGACTGGTAAAAAAACTTAAAGATTTCTATCAGTATGTTCAAAAAAACGATGGAAAAGTTGGAACAAAAACAAGAGGTATAGATTTAAACTTTAATAATGCGTGTAATTTAAGATGTAAATATTGTTTCACCAACTCACCTAAAGGAGATCATGTAAAAGAATATTTGGATTATAAGGCAATTGCAAGATTAGCTGACGAGGCAGATGAATTAGGATATTTTGAATTTGATTTACAAGGAGGTGAATTATTATTACAACCAAAAAAACTTTTTAAAGTTTTAGAGGCAATAAAACCTGAAAGATTTTATCTTTACCTTACAACCAATGGATATTATTTAGATGAAAAAATGGCAAAAAGACTAGCTGAAGCTAATGTTAGTAGAGTTTCTGTAAGTATTGATAGCATGGATGAAAAAATTCATGACGAAATTAGAGGTAGAAAAGATTCTTGGAAAAGAGCTATAGCTGCACTGGAGCATGTAAAGAGGAATGGGATGGACCCATATCTAAACATCACAGTCGGCCATTACAATGCAAATACAGATCACTTTAAGCAACTATTAGATTATTCAAAACAAAAAAAATATAAAACGTTACTTAATGTTGCCGTGCCTGCAGGCATGTGGCAAAAAATGGACGATATAATTTGTGATGATAAAGATCGTGAATATTTGAGAAAAATTAGAAAAGAATATAAAAACTTGGTAAGAAATGTTTGGAATCCATTTGATAGAAACCATGAAAAAATACTTGGATGCACGACTGTAAATAGGTTATACATCACTCCTATAGGAGATGTTCTTGTCTGCCCATATGTTCATATAAAAATCGGAAATATTTTTGAAAAATCACTTAAAGAGATTGTGGATTTTGGTTTTAGAATAAAACATTTTAGAAATCATAGTGACCTATGTCTTGCTGGTGAAGATAAAGAATTTATAAATAAATTTATGAAAAAAAGTGGCCAAAGTATTTTTAAACCAGCTTTAGCAAATGAAATTTTTTCTAAAGAAGATTATATTAACGATTAATGCTTAAAAATAAAACGGCTGTGGTGACTGGCTGCAACAAAGGAATAGGAAAAAGCATTTTAGAAATATTTTCTGAAAATTCAGCAAATGTATTTGCTTGTATTAGAAAAAAAACTCCTGAATTTATAGAATTGAAAAAGAATTTAGAAAATAGATTTAAAAACAAAATAATACCAATCGAAGTCGATTTTGAGGATATTGATAAAGTTAAAAAAGCAGCTCATAGCATCCTAGATCACAATATACCTATAGATATATTGATTAATAATGCTGGAATAGTTGAAAACTCTTTGTTTCAAATGACAACTTTAAAAGGTATTAAAAAAATTTTTGAAGTAAATTTTTTTTCTCAAACTATTTTTACTCAATTAATTCTCAAATCAATTATTAAAAATAAAAAAGGAAGCATTATTTATATTTCGTCAAGCTCAGCTTTAGATGGAAATGAAGGAAGAAATAGCTATTCATCTTCAAAAGCAGCTATGATTTCTCAAGCAAAAACTTTATCGAAAGAATTAGGTAAAATGAATATTAGAGTAAATTCAATAGCACCAGGATTAACTAATACAGGAATGATGAAAAAGAATACTTCAGAAAAAATTTTGAATGATGTGATTAGTAATTTGACTTTAAAACGTATTGCGGATCCAAGAGAGATAGCTAGTGTTGCCTTATTTTTATCTTCTGATTTATCAAGCTATATTACTGGTCAAACTATAAGAGTAGATGGAGGTATGTAGCTGTGAATAATGATAAAAGGATAATTAAGGAACTTGAAAAATTTGCAAAACTCCTAAGAAAAAAAATTTTAGCAATGGCGTTAACGGCAGGATCATCTAGCTCACACTTCGGAGGTGCGTTGTCAATTGTTGAGATCATTTCTGTTTTATTTCACTATAAAATGAACCTAAAAAGGAAAAATGAAGATCAGTGGCATCTTAGAGACAGATTCATATTAAGTAAGGGGCACGCATGTTTAGCTTATTATGCCGCACTAAATTTAAAAGGATTTATTTCTGATCAACAACTTAAAAGTTTTGAAAAAGATGATAGTGACCTTGCTGGTCACCCAGTCAAAAATTTAGATCTTGGTATAGATTTTTCTAATGGCTCTTTGGGAATGGGTCTTTCTCTTGGAATTGGATTAGCTATCGCGTCAAAATTGAGAGAAAATAAAAATAAAATTTATGTAATTTTAGGAGATGGGGAGTGTAATGAGGGTTCTATATGGGAAGCAGCTTTATCTGCACCAAAGTTTTATCTAGACAATTTAAGGGTTATAATTGATAAAAATAATTTTCAACAAACAGGATCAAATAAGCAAATAATGGATCTTGGTAATCTTAAAGAAAAATGGAAAAGTTTTGGTTGGGAAACTGACGAATTAAATGGACATTCATTAAATGAAATTAAAAATTATTTCGATGAGCAAAAAGAAAATAAAAAACCAAAAATATTAATTGCAAATACTATTAAGGGGAAAGGTTTTTCATTTAGTGAAAATAACAATGACTGGCACCATTCAATAATGACAAATAAAATTTATGAAGAAGCTTTAAAAGAGCTTGAAAGTTATAAATGATGGAAATAAATGACAGAAATATTAAATTAATGTCTACAATTGGACCAAGGGCAGCTTTTGGTCTTGGAGTCACTGATCTTGCAAAAACAAATAAAGAACTTATTATTGTAACCTGCGATGTATCTACATCAGCTGGTTTAGATAGATTTAGAAAAACTTTTCCAGACCAATTAATCGACTTAGGTATTGCTGAGCAAAATATGATTGGCGTTGCAACAGGGATTTCGAGGGAAAATTTTAGTGTAATTACAACCACTTTTGCACCATTTCAAACGACTAGATGCTGTGAACAAATTAAAGTTAATTTGGGGTATATGAAAGAGAAAATAACGATGGTTGGTTTGGCATCAGGTTTGATACTTGGAAATCTTGGTTTTACACATTGCTGTATTGAGGATATTGGTATACTACGTTCAATTCCAAATATTTCGATAATTTCACCGTCTGACTCTCTAGAAACTATCAAAGCGGTTGAGCAAGCTCTTAAATATAATCAATCATGTTATATAAGAATAACTGGTGGATCAAACAACCCGATAATAAATCAGATCGATTATCATTTTGAAATTGGAAAATCAATAACATTAAAAAAAGGTAAAGATATAAGTATTATTTCATGTGGCTCAATTTTGAATGAATGCTTAAAAGCAGCACATGAATTAGAGAAAAAAAATATTTCTACAGAAGTAGTAAATATGCATACAATAAAGCCTCTGGATGAAAAAAAAATTTTAAGTATTTTAGAGAGCTCAAAACTTTTAGTATCTGTGGAGGAGCACAATATTATAGGTGGATTGGGATCAGCTATCTCAGAAGTTATTTCAAGTTCAAAACAAAAAAAAACTTTATTGAGATTGGGTATTAATGATAAGTATTCTAAGAGTGGATCTTACAATTATTTAAAAAATTATTATGGACTTTCATCTGATAAAATAATAAAAAATATTTTAAAAATTCTTAAATGACTAACATTGAAAAATATAAAAAATCTTTTTTAGAAAGTCTCTCGATTGATAAAGATATTTTAAATGAGAATTTAAAATATAATGATATTCCCGAGTGGGATTCAATAGGACATATGACATTAATGTCTTCACTTGAGGAAGTTTTTCAAATTACCTTAGAAACAGATGATATAGTAGACTTTAGTTCTTATAAAAAAGGTTTAGAAATCTTAAAAAAATATAATCTTAATTTTTAATTTTTCTTTCATAAAGAAAGTCCTCAATAAAAATGTAATTTATATTTTTTATCTTTTTCTTACCAGTCAATATTTCTTTAATTATATCGGTAGGTTGGTTAATTATTGGCTTATCATGAACATTCAATGAGGTATTAAGTAAACCTCCTATACCGGTTAATTTTTTGAACTCTTTGATTAACTTATAGTATTTCAAACAGTTTTGTTTACTGACCCTCTGAGGTCTTATAGTAAAATCATAAGGGTGTATTGCTGCACAAAAATGTTTTTTTGCAATAGCTTTACTTTCAAAGCAAATCGTCATGAAATCAGATTGAATATTTTTAGGATTGTTGACGTATTTATTATAATCTTCATCTAAAATTGATGGTGTGAAAGGCATCCAAAAATCTCTCCTTTTTATAGTGTCATTTAGTTTTTTTACCTGTTCAAGTTTAGATGGGTCAGATAGAATTGACCTATGACCTAAGGCTCTTTGACCAAACTCCATATTACCCTGACAGAAAAAAACTATATTACCGCGGGATAATACTTTTGCGGTTTTTTTCAGATTCTCATCTCTAATCTTTTTAAAATTTTTTTTAACAAATTTATTGTTATCAAATTTTTTTAAATCTCCTTTTTCAATTTTTGAACATAGATAAGCATTTTTAATAGGTTTGATATATTTTCTTAAATTTGAGTATCCGAACTTTTTAGCTAACGCTGCATAGCAAGCACCAATTGAAATACTCTCATCCCCTGGACCAGGAGGGACATATAATGACTTAACAAAACTTTGATCTATCAAGACTTTATTTGCTTTTACATTATTCGCAACTCCACCGCTAAATATATAGTGGTTAGATTTTGTTTTTTTATAAATTTCTTTGAACCACTCAACCAATCTAATTTCAACAAAATCTTGTAATCCTCCAGCTATACCATCAAATCTTTGACCAATAAGTTTATCCTTAAAATAAACAAAATAGTCTTTCATTTTTTTATCTTTTTTAAAATTCAATTTTTTTACTTTGAGCGAATTAAGAAAAATATTTCTCGAAATTTTTTTTTGAAGTTCTGATGCATAAGGAGCTAAACCCATCACCTTATAAGGATGTCTTACTGGGTTCATTCCGAGTAAGATAGTAATTGTAGCATAAATTACACCAATTAGGTTTCCTCTTCCTTTTGATACAAGTCTGTATTTACCTTTTTCTATAGTGCTTACTGTTTCATATGTTCCATCTCCACCTGCATCTGAAGTTACAATAACAGTTTTTTTTGAGTTTAAATCAATATTATTTGAGTAATACCCATACAAAGCATGACATTCATGGTGATCAAATAATAAAATCTTTTTTTTATTGATTCCTAAGTATTCAGATATTGTATTTATTCTTAAGTTTAAAAGATTTTTATGATCATTACTTGTGCACTCGTCACTAGTTTTAAAAGGTATTTTGCTCAATTGATAACCCATTTTTACAGAAGGTTTATACTTTGGAAATAAGCTTCTAATTTTTAATTTTTTTTTTTTATAAATTAATTTGTAATAATAATCCTCGTTAAATTTTAACCAATCCTTTGATGAAAAATCTTGATTAACGTTCCAAAAATTTAGATGATGGGATTTTTTTGTAGCTAAAGCAACACAGTCAATATCAGAAAATTTAACTTTTGAGCTTTTACAAATTTGTTTGATTGCATGAATAGGTAAAGATGCTACATTTTTAGATCTTACAATCCTCTCTTCCGGCATAACTGCTAAAAGTTGTCCGTTCTTAATTAAACAAGCTGATGCATCATGAGAGTCGTTTATTCCAAGAATTAACATTATATTTAAGAATTAATTATATTATCTGTAAAAATAAAATATCTATTAAAAAAATTTTTTTCAGTGCATAAATCAAGCCGATTGAGCTATTAGTACTGGTCAGCTGCACGCATTACTGCGCTTCCACATCCAGCCTATCAACGT
>MDSZ01045807.1_pt1 | contig 20651 bp, 14 predicted proteins | sample 811201 | NCBI WGS metagenome assembly MDSZ01 (sample SAMN05326647, study PRJNA326480) | marine metagenome | isolation source: seawater | place: Indian Ocean: North | collected 2010 | reverse complement strand
TTGTCTCTGTTGATCTCAAACATTCTTTCATGTATTATAAGTTGCATCGGTTGGCGAGAATAAAAAGTTGATACATATTTGGTTTCGAATTTTTGTTCTCTATCATTCCAGTGTTGCTTTTCGTGTCGACATATTTCGTATACGTCTGATGCAAATGAATTTGCAATTAAAAATAATAAATTTACCATGTGAACTCCTTCATATCTCCTAGGTTTTTTCCAAGAGAACAATTTACTTTAAACTGTCCTAGTTTAGTATTTCCAAACATTTCTTTTAATTGTGGTATCAATCCTCTGTCTTCTTTGTGTAAGTCAACAACCACGCTATCATGAACGACAAATGCAACATGCGATTTTGTGGCTCGAAGGAAGTTAGAAACTCTGATAAAGCGTTCGAGGGTGTTATCTGATGAACTTGATTGTAGTAGGTAGTTGAGTGCTTTACGAACGGGAGCAGCAATTGACCTTCCAAATGGTGTTTCGACCATGCCTTCTTTGAAATACTTTTCGAGAAGGATTTCCCTGTCGTAGTAATCCGATTTAATAGCTTTCGATTCTTGATTGTAGAGCCAAGCGAATATTTTTGTTTTTGCTTCATCTCGGTTAAGATCTTTTTTAAAGACTTCTTTGATATTCCACTCATGTATGTCCTCCTGTGGTTGTTTGTGACCTTGTAGCGCCAACATCGTTCGGATCTCGGCGGCATTAAAGTCCAATTCAAGGAAAACGTCATTATTCGGTCGAACATGTTTCTTAAGTTCTCTCTTGAGATTAAGAGCGGGGAATGACCCTCTCTTCGTTGTCATCCGTCCAGTCACTGTTCCGAATATGTCGTAATCGACATATGGAGTAGTTTCACCAAACTGCTCATATAAGTGTTTTGCCTTTAGATCATCAGCAGCGTGACAATAAACAGCAAATGAATTAAGGTTGACGGGATGTCGTTTCAATTCTTTCACGGCTGTTTGAAGATTCTTGAGAAAATAATAGTTTTCTGGTTTCTCATGATTCTCAAATACCCATTGTGTGATTTGATTTTTTGTGTCGAAGTAGTGTTGAAGATGTTTTCTTGGAACAATCTCGTAAAAACAGACATCGTCAATGTTTATTTTAGCAGTCGTTATTCCCTTGAAATGAGCTTTTATGAGGTTTTTGGCTATACCCCATCGTTCCCTTAGGGACTCGGGGCAAACGTCGTCTATCGACCTACCAGCCACCAGCAAATTAGCATAATCGATGTCTCTACCGAATAGATGTTCTGAATAAGCCCAAGTTTGTGTTATTCCTTCTGGTATTTTATCCCAAATGAAGTGTCCGTCGAAATATGTCCCAGCACAATCTGTTTTGCTGTCCATAAGTTGAAATAGCATTTGTCCTCCTAGTAAGATGAGCCACCACTAGACGGACCTCCTCCAGCCTGTTGTCGTTGTGCCTCTGTTTGTTTCGCTTTAAGTTTTTGACGAAGATCATGAAAACCATGAGGTTTATTCCAAAGTTGATCTCTAAAGCTATTATCAATATAACCTATTGCTGAGGGTTTGTCAAGTTTTTTTAGAAAATAAATTGATTTTTCGTAAATCGTTTTTAATTTTGCTCGTTGGAATGGGGATCCTTCTTCGTGATTTCTGATTTTTATATACATCTCGAGTTCATACTCTGTTGGAAATCTGTAGTCTATATTTATGGATTCTAACTTGTGGTATGATTGTGTAGTGATTCCACACAAATCAATTCCAAAAGTTTTTAATTCGGGGTTTTTCAAAACATATTTATTATAATATATATTAATATTATTAAAGAGTATATCAATATCAATAAAACATGTCTTTATAAATCTATTTTCAAAAACATAATTTAGATTAAATAAATTATATTTATTTCTAATTGAAGATCCAGCAGGGCTAGCAAGGTCATAACAAAGAATATTTGGATTGTCCTTTAGGATGGAGAAACCCATATTCATACAAAGATCTTGAAAATATTTAAAATTTCTATTACTTAAAATATCATCTTCCTTTCTTTGATCATCGTCATAATCCATGTCTCTATACATAAATGCAACTCCTGTGTCTAAAATACTAGAATTGGTTGATGTAACCCATCGAGACAATGTTAATGGAAGCCCTCCTTCATATTCAAAAAAAAGTTTAAAAAAATTGTTGACATAGTCATTATATTGTGTTATACTATTATTACCAATATTAAATGGTATGTGTGTTTCGTTGTAGTATTGGAGAATATCTCCTAGGTATTCTCCATATTTTATCTTTGGATTGGAGTATGAATGAATCATTCTTAAATTAGAAAATATACCATTATCATTAGTTAACACACCTCTCTCAGCAGCAGCTACTAGACTTAATTTCATTAATGAATATGAATCAGCAACAAAATCAAAAACTCGACCATTTTCAACGTTTACCATGAAATCTTCATTCGGGATAACTGGTGAGTTAAAATTGTCTACAAACCCATAGTGTATTCTTTCCACAAAATGATTGTTTTTAATCACAGGTTTACCTAATCCTCTATTTTGTGGGTAGGCTGTGTTGTTCCATTTTTGTCTATATAGAACTCTTTTTATTAGAGGTTTTGTTTGATTTTTAGAACTAAAAATTCTAGACATTTTTTAAACTCCTGTTATCTTGAATATGATTCAAAGATGATTATAAACTCCTTATTGTTTTTCATAGTTACAATAAGTCTTTTGATTTTTGATGCCTTGGTGGTAATATTGAAATATCCACCAAGATCACCGTGTGTATATACGTAATCGTTATTTGTAGTGAAAGACTTGGATAAGTTTTCCGCAAGAGTAAGAGCAAGACCGCTTGTGTTGTCTGGATTTGTTATTGTTCCATCAGGGGCTACGGATATAGTATACTGAGTTTTTGGTTGAATAATCTTACCTCCGGAGGTAAGATTTTGGCTATTAATTTTATTATCAAAATCTGATAAAATATCGGAAGTGTATTTTTCAATTACTTCATCAACAAAATTAAAGAATAGTTGAGAAGTAATATCTGCAGTGGCTGAACTTCCACCTGCAGATTCTGGAACTTTTACTGTATTAGATTCATTGATTAGATGATCGCTGTCACTTAATTTACTTTTGAGATCCGGATCTCCAAAAACAATTCCATACTCTGCATCACCAGCTTCATAAAGTTCATTTGCCCTACCAGACATTAGGTTGAAAGCGTCTGCGCACTCTTTTGGTTGCTTAACATTTCTAAAATCTTCGTTTGATCTACTGTCTTTCTTCGCATCATCTCCCAAAAATTTAGTAGATATTGAAATACTAAACTCACCAGCAGTTTCACCTAAGTCATAAATCACATCCTTAATGATGTAGTAGCCTCCAAAGCCCAAAACGTTAGCAGTTGTTCTTGCTGTGTGAGGATCATCGTCTCCCCAAGATTCTTGATCCCACGGTAGTGAGTCTGATGAATATTCTTTTTCATCAAAATCTAAAAGATAAAAATTTATTACACTACCAGGATAAAAGAACGTATTCGCTTTACGTCTAAAAAATTTAAAAGATAGATCATAAACATTAGAAAGAAGCGCTAAGCCTCCAAAGCTATTGTTAAAAAACCTAGCTTCTCTAAGATTTTGAGATGTTGTTTTTGAAAATGAAACATCATTAATATAATTGTTATCAGTATTCCTAGCTCCGTAAAAAATGCTTGGGACATAATCATTCTCTCTTAGAAATTTTCCATCCGCCAATCTTTGTCCCCTACGAAAACTTAAATTTTGAGAGTATATGACCATGTAGTTTTTTGAATTAACTATATTGCTTGTGTAATCCGTTTGGTTTGAGACTACCTTAGGAAATTGTTTTTTCAAAAGAATTTCCCCATCAGGCGCTTGTGTGTCTGGATAAACATAACATTGACCACTTACACTAGTAGGCGGAACTGTAAAACTGACGCCTGTCCGAGAGAGAAAATCTTCATCTGTTGTTGATAAAAATCCGCATCTGAGCAGAGGTGGTTGCTCATCAGGCAATAAGTTAGCAAAGCAAATGTCATATAAAAGTCTATTAACTAATTTTTCTATCAAATCTCTTATAAAAGTTCCAACGGGATAAAACCTTAAACCTTTATCAATAACGTTTTGTTGAAACCATCTCATAAAGAATTCTAAATCGATTGGTATAGAGGCAATATTAATTTTTATAGATTTTTCTGGATCATCAAGTGCTGGAACTTCAATTGGGCATAATATTGTCCTTATATTTAAGTTAGAAACGTGCTTTCTTAATTCAGCAGAGTTTTCTTTATAGAGGCAGTCCAGTGCAACCCACATTAGGTCACCTAAGAAGAAAAACCTTTCTCTTAAATCAGTTAAATTTTCAGATTCAACAATATCTGCAATAGAAATTTTTTCATCTTTTTCTCTATTTTCTTGTATTTTTTGTTCCAAAGTTTTAAAGTTAGCCCCACTGGAAAATGGCTGCCTTCCATCACCAGCAGTTCTAGCCAAACTCGCTTGAATATCTGTCACAATATTTTCTGTAGCATAGAAACTATTACCAACGGAAGATGCAAGAAGTTTAGCATTATCAAGTTTATAATAGTGAATCAGGCCGCGAGAGTCAAGTCTGTCAATTAAGCTAGAGAAAGAAATTTTTCTAGACTCTCTATCAAATATGTCTTGTTCCATCCTTAAGACTTCTCTGACAAGATTACTATCACAATTATTAGATTTTAGTTTTTTAATGGCGTTTTCTTGTCTTTGAATTCTAGATTCAATTATTGAATCATTTGCCAAAGCATCATTAAAAGGTTGATTCATTACAGATTCAAAATATCCGCGATAATTAATTGTGAAAGTTGTCTTTCCGGTTTCTGAATCGCGAGTAATTTCATGATCTATTGTCGACAAATCAATCATCATTATTGATTTTGATTCTGAACTTGGACCAAACTTTAATCTTAATCTACTATAGTTAGGACTATATTGATTTGTCATCCATTGCGATGGACTAGATTTAACTGATGGAGTGTTGTTAACTGGTAAAGTTACCAAGTCAATCAATCTTAATACCCTACCGCCGGCCGGCGGCTTATCTTTTGTAGGATCCAGTTTTAAAATTTCTGACTGCAAAGATCTGGCAGCACCCAAGTCCCACGTTAGTGTAACTTCAACATCGTTTCTAGCTGTTGAGATATTTGTTCCATCAAATTTTACTTTTGTGTTTTTTAATGTATAGTAAGATTCTTTTGTCAAGTCAGATAATACTAATTCTTTTTCAGCAGTATCTAAGTCTTTTTGGAGCTTGGCTACTTGGATAGATGTTATTCTTTCTATATCCGGATTGCCATCAAATATTTTATTTATCTTTCCTAATGCAACTGCAGCCGGGTCAGTTTGTGCAATCTGTAAAGCTAGTCTTAAATCTCTAACCTTCAAAAGTTGCTTAGCCATAGCAGAATTTGAATCTTTTGTTATTTCTTTTTCTCTTATGTTTCCGTCTTCGTCTTCATAGACCCAAAAAAGAGCACTTATAAATCCATCTGGCGATTTATTGCTGCTTTCAAAAACATCTTTCATTTCACCTTTGTCAATGTGGCAATGATTAATAAATTTTAGATAATCATAGTCGGTGTTTATCATATATATTCTATTCGCAGCTCTTTTCTCACTGTTGAAATCAGTGTTGCCGGCATTGTAAAAATTTATTGGATCATCATATTGTATGTGCAATGGAGAATTGTAGTAATTGTCATTTGCGTAGGACGTTACATGATCATTAGTTCTCCCACTAGTCGGATCAATTAAGTCTGTTAGCAAAGCGCATTGTCTAAAATTTAATAAATCGTCTTTTGTTGCTTCACCACTAACTCCAGTAACGGCGGCAAGGAGCGCATCTCTTGGAAGGTCTGCACCTTGTGTTTGACCCTCTAACTCTGCAACTGTATCATCAGAGAAAACTCCTGTTCCAGATTGATCTAAAGATTTTTCCCCTTCTCTTATTTTTTTTGCCGCCCAAGCAGAATATCCAAATAATTCAAAAATTTGATCATAAGCAGTTGTGGACAAAGGATAATCGGCCAATAGGGAAATTAGATAGACAGCATTGACCTTTGAGTCACTTTTTGCATAATCATCGGGACCTATAGCATCAACCGTTTTTTTTACTATTGGAAGAAATGCACTTGTTGCCAGACCAACTGAACTATCGATTGTTGGTAAATTACCAGAATTAAATGATTTCTCAAACTCTTTACAAATAATGACAAACCTTTCAGCAAAAAGATGTTTTTCTTCATTCCACCACTCCTGCAAAACTCGACTAGATAACGCATCACCATTACTAGTTTTGTAGTTTACATAATAGCTGTTTAGTCTTGGCATTACATGTTTATTGAATTGTCTTTCAACTATACTATCGTGGTTTGTTATATTGGTATGAAGACCTTCAAGATACCAGTATTCTGGCGTTGTGATAGCATTACCAGCAGAATCCTGAAAGTTTACCAGAGTATTGTGTTCGTAATAAAATCTATAAGAACCAGCCATATCGATTTGTGACATAAATAACATAAAATCTATTGCATTGTTCAGCGCCTCGGGTTTGGAACTATGTCTCCCTAAGCCATAATCATTGTAATAGCATGATAATACAAGTTCATAGTTAACGCCTTGATTAAGAAATGTTGGGGATAGGGGTTGAAACTGACTGAACTGTGCAGTGCTGGTCGCTGACTGTCTAGTGGGTCTTGGCTGATCTCTTCTATTTCTAGTTTTGTTCCCAGCCTTAGCCAACTCAAAATAGAATTTGTTTGGTGTTGAAAGATTACTATTAATATTAGTTCTAATAGGCTCTAAGAGCGGGTTAACCTCATCAACGCTTTGTCTAGACCAAACATTAGTGTTGATTGGTCGAGAACCCGCATTGATTTCGTTTGCAGGAGTTGTAGGAGTAATTACAGATGTTGGAATGAATCCTCCAGTCCCAGACCCAAGAATATCTGGCTGACGGGTTGTTTGAATCCCATTAACATCATGCCAAGTATTAAGAAGAATTTTTATATAATCATTATATTGTCCTGATAAAACAGCCATTTTTACCTCATCTTATCTTTTATTGATAAGGGATTAGAAATAATGTAAACCAAGTCTCCTACCTTATAATGCCCATCTGTTGGTTTGTTATTTATTAAACCAATTGTCCACCATAATTCATATGATCCATAGTATTTATTAGCCAATCTAAACAGCGTGTCTCCTTGAGACCATATGTGTTCTTGACCTATTTCTAATTCCATATCTTGCATCTTTTTAAAATTATTTGATCTTCTTATTTTTAAAAACTTGACTTCCTTTTTTTGAAAGACTTCAAAATATAAGTCATCAGATAGGATTCCATTTTGGTCATTTAGGTATTTAGGCATAAAAACTCTCCACTATTCTAATCTATATCCATTGGAACATTGCTGCCAATTTTTACAGTCTTTCTATTAAATGGAAACAAGTGTTCATTGTATTTAAATCCAACTTCTTTGCTTACTCTGTGAGTGTATTCACCATCATCATTGTCAAGTTCGTAATTTTTGATTTTTTCACCTGAACTATCTATAAATTCAAAATTTAAAGTCATTGCTTTCGGATAAAAACGACCATCTGCATCAATGAAATATCCGGCATCTTTATCAATTTCAAAATTAAAAGAAAGAAAATGTAGAAAAACTGATTTCTCTATCATTGGATAGGCTTCAATAACTGCTGGGTAAATTATTGGTGACGAATCGGAAACACCAGGTCTTTCTAAAATACTTGGGTAGAAAACTGCTACTTTTTTAAATGAATTTGACACCAAATTATTTGCATCAAACTGTTGTTCATCTTCCGATCTTTTTAAGTTTTGATTATTAATCAACTCATTTGATTGATTAGTCTTTAGTTCACTTTTCAATCCATATCCTATGGTTGCTTTGTAATACATTCTTAAAAGATATTGAATCTTACCACAATTTCTTTTTGCCTCATCTTTATTGCTAGCCGGCATTGTTAAAGAAAATACATATTTTAAATTTTTAAAAGTAATAGCAGTCTTGTCCGTAACATTACCAACACCTGTCGCTTTTGTATTAGCATATGTAATATCGGTAGAAAAATCTCTAGAATGATTATTTAAAAAGCCTTTTAAAAAAACAAATCTTGGAAAACCTCCTTCTTGATTACGACCAGTAATTGGTAGTGAAACAAATAAATACGAATCATTATTTAAATCAGCGAGGTCGTTAAGATTTTGTGAACTATACTCTCTTAAAGAATCTTTTGGTATTGATAATCTTATATTTGGTTGCTCATCCTGACGGTCAAAACCATCGCAAACTCTTACTCCAAACGGAGCAAGTCCAAAATCAAATTCCCCAAATGACCCATTGGTTTTAAACCCTTCAATCACAGTTCCTGCGATGTCTGGTCTATTTCTATCGGTTTGTGCGTCATATTTTAGTTTAAGAGATAATTTAATATTTTTAGGAAACAACATGCCGTCATGTTTAAAAAAACCAGATTCAACTTCTGGCTCATAGGATATGTTGTCTATAAAACATGGAAATCCGCATTTATCAATTAGGCTAAATTGAGCCTGTCGTGGATAAGAGTTTCCCCACGGTCTTCCATTTGATATCAGGTTTCTATACCAAACTTTAAAAACTGGTTGATCAATCCCAATCTCATTTGATAAGTTTTCATATTTACCACCTTTTTTTACCTTATTGAGAGGAGCTGTAAGTCTCTGTAGTTCTTCTATTTTTGCAACATTGTTGTATGATTCTTCTACATTTCCTGCTGGTAAATTTAAAGTTACATCAATATTATATGCTCCAACGTGCTCTAAAATCACAATGTCCTGTTTATCGGCATTGTTTATTTCTTCGTTTTCTTTTGTTGTATTTATTTTAATTGAGTCAATAAAAGCTTTGAAAGTAACAATTCTTTTAAGAGGTAAAAATACTACATATACAGGGTCCCCAATATCAGATCCAGCATAGGTATTTTTATTTGATTGTAGATTAAAATCATTAACTCCTAATGTCATGTTCTTCTCCCAAAGTCTTTGTTTATCTCTGTTCTGATGATTTCTTTCAATTCTGTATTTCCAATGTAAACTTTGACGTTAATATCGGGCATTTTCATCTCGGGCATTTTTACATCTACAGTTAGTTTTCCTTCGCTAAACTTTTTTATTAAACTTTCGGAGCCCATTACCATTGATGTTGAAGCTCCTTCTGTTCTCATTGCCAAAAATCCATCAATCTTTAATGATGATAATTCTTTCAGAGCGGATTTAACCTTAGTTATACCTGTTGCTATTTTTTCTGTGTCTAGTTTTGCCATTGCACTAATGTCAACTTTGCTACCACCCATATTGTGCATGGTGCTATGAAGATCTCCTAGTCCTTTTGTCGTAGCAGCTGTGGCACTTGAGGCATTAGCCATAGATCCAGCCAAACTCTCATATCCCTTAGCAGAGTGTTCAGGTAATTCCCATAAGTCAGGGGATCCGTCTTTATGAAAAATCTCCCACAATCCACCAAGCGCACCTATCAATGCAAGTATGGAACCAATAACTGGGCCTATCGTTGTTGCCATTGCTGTTAATCCAACTAAAATTCCCATTTTTATAATAAATGATACAATTTTCATTATAGGAGCCAATTCATTCATGGCGCCTGAAAATTGAGCGAAGAAAGAATACACTTTGTCCAAAATAAAACCAAGAGCCAAAAATGCATTGATCAACGGAGTAAAAATTCTAAAGATTTTCATTGCAATAATTCCAAGTTTTTGCATCGTCGGGACAAGCTCAGCAGTCATTGCCGCTAGCTCTCTTTGAACATCGGCAGCTTCTTTTTGTTTTGATTGGTTTTTTAAGTATTCGGATTGTGACATGTTTAGCAGCTTTTGAGCCTCAGCAACGTCACTTACGCCCATTGCTTGTGCAATATACATTTTTGTGTATTTGTCTAAAGATTCAAAGTTTCCAACTGACATTTGAACCTGTTCTCTTAATATCATGACACGCTCAGCATCTGTAGCGCCCATCATTTCAATTGTTGATAGTTGAGTTCCCAATACTGCGTTAAGTTTTGCTATCCGGTCGGCAGCCCCACTAAAATCATCAAAATTTTTCGAAATATTCAATAATGTTTGAACTTCAATACCTGACGCCTTCGCCGCTGCTGCTAGATCTTTAAAGACTTCAATGCTTTTGTTTCCATAGATAGTTAATCTACCAGAAGCGGCTTCAAAATCAGTTGCCATTTTAGATGCTGTGACGCCCATTTCCTTTCCCATCATCGCGATTTGTGCAGCAGTATTTGCAGATTGCTTAGCTGTTTGTCCACTAACTTTGTTAAAATATTCCATTAATTTAGCAGAGGTCCCTGAGGATACGCCTATCATCTCTAGTCTTCCAATAGTTGTGGCTAGAAATGTATTTGTTTCTTTTGCAGCAGGGTGAAAAGCAGAAAAACTTGTAGTAAGCGCTGTTATGGCATTTTTAGCTGTTGTCTCGTCTCCACCCATTAAAGTTAAATTATTTGCTGTAGTTCTTAATGTGTCATTAAATGCGTTTCCAAAACCGGTTGCTTTTCCTAGTTCTTTCGAAGCTTTTTCTAGATTAACGGCAATTTTGAATGTTTCTTCAACAATACCAAATAAAACATTTTTAAAACTGAACGCTTGCATAAAGTTTTTGCCAATAATTTTTCCTAGAATATCTTGGGCACCGTTGATACCTTTTGCTGATTCAAAAATATCCAGTTGCTGACCTAAAAAAGTTTGCGAAGCATCTCCTGCTAATTTAAAATTTTTAGCAAATCTAGTTGTCACTCTGTTCACTTTGCCATTAACTTCTAGAATATTTTGGTTTATACCTCTAGCCTTCTCTAGTAGATTTGTTCTTTCCTCTTCATTGTCAATATTATCTTCTAAAGCTTTTAATAAGGATTTTTCTTCATCGCCTATTTTAATTTTATAATCTAAAGTTTCTTGCGCAAGTCCTGCTTGTTTTAAAATATCTTCCAAGCTCTTGGCTTCACCATCGGCAATCATCTTAATTTGTTCAAGTTGTTGTTTTTTTAATGCGAGCTTTTCTCTGTCTTTTTTTGTCGCCATTTCGGCAGTCAACATACCTGCGTCTTCTGTATTATTTATTTTTTGTTCTAATAAGCCAATATCTAATAGTAGTCTTCTCCGCTCCGTTTTGGCGGCATTGATTTGTTCTTCTGTAAGTAAAGATCTAGCTAGTGCTTCTCCCTTTGTTTGAAGGTTTAACAAAACTTCATTTTGATATCTTAATTCTGCTTCCATCTCATCACTAGCTAAGCCTAAAGCTTCGGCTCTTTTCTTTGTCAATTCTAGCAGTTCTTTTTCTTTTGCGGTTGAATTAACAAGAAGTTGGTAAAACTCTGACTGATTTTTTACGTCTTCTGCTGATGTTCTGGTGCTTGATGGATCAGTAGGTCCAGTTGCCATATTAAGTTCCTCGTGTTAGTGTAAATAGTTTTACAAAAAAAATGCTCGGGAATCCCCGAGCATGTTATTAAGACCTCTTCATAGCCTCAGCTTCTTTTTTGTATTCCTCAATGGTTCTTTTTAGCCACCAATCTCGAAGTCCAACAGGAAGATTGTATAATTCGAACAAAGACCACCCACCATAATGTTTTAAAGTAAAAAAGCACTCATAGACTTGCTCCATATACTCATCGGTCAGGCCAAAAAAAGTCCGTTCCAAATGGAACTGTCATTACCTCCTCATGGTCGCAATGCTTACATGTAAAATCTTGTTCCATTTTAATGTCTGGAGAAATGATCTTAAAACAATCTCTTAAATATCTAGAGTCTGTCGCTACCATATTGTCAACAACATAATATATTGTGTTGGCCTCAGAATATCCGTTAAAATCAACTACAAACCTCTTCATTTGCTTTGTAATCAAGTCTTTCTCGCTATCCTTAGCCTTACCTCCGGCAACCATTTCAAGCTCGTCTTGACCCGTTAGTGGCCGTATACGGGCAACAATATTAGACAGTGGTAAAGTGGTTGTGAAAGTCCCATCTTCATTGTCAACAATGTCTAGATCTTCAATATCATTTCCGTCATACTCTTCATAATCATTTAAGTCAAATTTGAACTTAGATATCTCACCACAAGCAGGACATTGAACTGATGTTCTGTAGTCCACACCGTATGCAGCTGCTCTAGCGTGAATTATAATTGAATTTCTATCTCCAATATATAAAGATCTTGCGTTTATACCAGGTTCTTTAATTAAATTTTGTATTAGTCTGTCAATGGCTAGCCCCTTTTTAAGAAGAGACCTATTTGTCAAAGTATCTTCATCTTTTGCGGTCATATATTTTATTTCTATCGTGTCTTTACCGTGAAGAGGGTGCCCTTCGGGATATCTACCTTTGGAAGGAAGTGTAACAAACTCGCTTGGTGTTACAAAGTCCATCGGATTTGCCATCATAGGTGCGTCTTCAGTTGAAATCGGCTTGTGACCTTTCATCAATCTATCTTCATTGTTCCTTTTCATTTAATCTCCATAATTAATCTAATGTTGCCCAATCGTATTTTATGTCCATTGTATAACTGACGAATCCATCGTCTCCATAATCTAGTTCGCCCCAAGATAATTTTGTTATGATTGGATTGTGTAGAGTCCATTCTTCAACCTCTTTTCCATTTGGTGTCACTTGGACAATTCTCAAGTCGTTACCCATAGAAGCTCGAACCATTTTTGATTTTTCCGGAGACCCAGCACCGCCTGGTGAAGAATATCCAGAACTGGTCAATAGTTCCCACAGTTTTTTACTAGTGTCATACTCATCAGTTGTATTGTTGGCGCCATTACCATCAACAAAAGATATTGATATAGGATCCCATTTAGCGAGGCCGGGATAGCTATACATTTGATTTACCATTTGGTATTCTTTTGTTTCAATGCTAACCGCAGGTTTAGTAACAGACACAGCTGTAACCAAAAAGTTTGAATCGATATAAACTTTAAATCGATTCTTCCTTTTCGGATCAACTTCTTGATTTGACCACCATGTCATTCATTACCTCTCTATTGCGGCTTGACTCTGTCAAATACGCCACCTTGATCTTCAAGACCATATGTAGCCCAGTCGTAAGTAAATCCAATTGAGATCTCAGATAATCCATCGTCTTCATAAGAAAGATCTCCAAATCCAACTTTGTTAATGAAAGCGTTGTGAAGCTTCCATGCTTCTACTGTATTTCCATCAGAGTCTAGTTGGTAGATACAAACATGAGATAAAGCTGATGTAGCTTTTCCTTTTGATATGGTCTCAAAAGATCTCTGTCTTGGATCACCTTCTTTGACATAGTTTTCATTAGGATAAACATATCCTGATTTTTCCAAAATTTCTAGCAATCTTGTAGCGGCATTTTCACTGATTGGATCAACTAACGTTGTTTCAATGTCATTCCACTTAACAGAGCCGGGAAATTTGAATGTGTGTCCCATAAATTTATGCTCGGTGCCGGCCTCAACGCTGATTTCAGGCTTATTGATTGTTTTAGCATACCAAACAACTCCATCACCCAAGTCACCAATTTGAACTTTAAACCTAAATTTTCTTTTAGGATCTCTTCCGGTTGCTCCTAATTCTTCACCCCAAAAAGCCATGTTAATTTTCTCCTATTTAATATTAACTAGTTAATTATACGAAATCTGCACCAGTATTGGTGATGACAAAGTCAACAACAATATACTCAATTGCACGCGCTGGCTTGATATAGATTTTAGCATACATAATGTTTCTATCTACCAAATCAGCAGTTGTTGTAGTTTCATCCAATACAAGTTTGTAATCGCTCAATCCGAATCTAGATCTAGTTTCTGATAGGATTGGGTTTACTTGAGATTTGAATCTGTTCCATGTTGAGGAAACATTTTGATCAAACAAAAGATTTCTAGCAACATCTGAAACTCTAGACTTGAGATAAAGAACAAGTCTTCTGACATTAATTCTGTCTAAAGCAGATTGGTCAGCTTGTAGAGTCTTTTGACCAAACACTACTACGCCCTCAGCAGGGAATGTAGCGATTGGATTTACATTTACTTCGTAAAGCAAGTCTCTTTCTTTAGAGTCGAGTCTTTGTCTAGCCTGAAGGACTTTCGGTCCTCTTTTCCCACCTAGATTACCTAAACCACCCCTGTTAAATCCAGCTGGTGCGAACCATAATTCAGACTGTGCTTGAGATTTACCAAGAGCGCCAAGAGCAGCAACTGAGGATGGAATCCAAACCAGTTTTCCACTATTAAGGCTATCAACAATTTGAACTGCTGGATAGAACGTGCATGCGTAAGACGAGTTAAGGTTTCTATTTTTAAGAGTGCTGATGGCATCTGTGACGCTTCCAAGTGCAGAGGATTCAGTATCACTAGTTGTTCTTTCTGCAACAGGCTTGTAGTCTTTTTCGATGTCAACAATTGCCAATACGTCTTTTCTAGTCTCAGCAGTCGCAATGATTTTATCAGTAATCACAGGGTTTTTGATACCTGGGATCAAGAGAAGGTTCGCTGGAACCACTTCAGGGTCAGACACGGCATCAATTGCTTTGTTGAGAGTGTAGTGAAGCGCATCACCAACATCGTTTCTTGTTGAACTAATCAAGTCCTCTCTTAAAGGTTCTTTCTCCGTGATGTCAAAACCATCAGCTCCACCATACATAGGCATTAAGAATTGTCTAACATTCTTGTCAAGCAAGTCTCCAAAACTGTTTTGTTTAGAATAAGAATCTGTCCCACCGGTCCCATCATAAGCACCAGATGTGTAAGTAGTTGTGTTATTTGTGGTATCAATAACGATGTCGTCAAGTGAGAAATTAAACGAATATTCGTAATCAGTAGGAACGTTTCCAGCCTCGTAAGTTGTCATTTCTGAATTTGATGCGACAGGAATTCTTCTTAGATAATCAATAAAGTCTGGATCATTAACATTTGATTGGTTAGAAATCTTTGTTCTAAGTCCCCAGTAAACTCTGTATGGATCCGGTGCGCCACCATCGGTTCCGTTTGCTCTTAAAGGAAGAGAAGGAAACAAGAATGAAGCAGTGAAATCAGTTGGTCCTTCAACGAAAAGACTTGTTGTTCCACCAGTGTCGGGGACAACATCATTACCTTTGACAAAAACACCAGCAAAATCATCAGTAGCACTTGAACCACCTGTAAATTGTTGATCATCATCATTAGCAGTTCCTTGGTTTGTAAAGGTTCCACTCTGTCCATTGGTGAATCCAATTTTACATGTATTACCAGTTGCTCCAACCGCATTTGTATTGTCTACGGTAACAGTGATCGTATCTGTTCCAGTGTCTGCTACCGCAGTAAATCCAGAAACTGCTGTCAATGCTGCATTTAAGTTTGTCAATGTATTGTCGAGAGCTGTAGCATCAGAATCTTGCCCATCAACAAAGAAATCAACATTAGCTGTCTTGGTCACTGTGGCAGCCGCGGCGTTTGTAAGCGTTACTGTTGTAGCCCCAGTATTATTACCAGTAGTTACAGTTTGGTCGCCACCAGTGTGGACAAGATTGCTCGATACTGAATTTAGTTTTACTTTTGTGTTGTTATTAAAAACAACACCCCCGTATGCTCCAAAGTTAGCAGCATTTGTTCCAGAATCAGCAGTTTGAGAACCACGAAGTTCTAGTCTGATACCACTAGTGTTAGCTATGGAAGCGATAAATACACTGTCTGGGTCTCCACCATTTGTTGGAGTGGCAAGTAGACCTGTTACGTTGCTGCCAAAAGCAACTGACGCAGCGTATGATCTTGCTCCACCAACGGTCAATTCAGTATTATCTTGCTCTCCATTAATCACGGCAGCAATGGCTTTCGCAAAGTCATTTAGGGTATCATAATCTGTGGAGTTGCTGTTTTTATTGTTAGAAATAAACACTTGATTGGCGCCTGGTGTTCCGGCATCGGCGATATTAGCTTCATTTTTAAGCACAAATTCAATTGTTATGCCACTCAAAGCAGTTCCATTTGCTCCCTTAATCGCTGCGTTAAGTGTTCCAAATACGATTGAGAAAGCATTACCGTTCGTCCCAGATCGCGATTTGTCGGTGATATACAAACCATTTCCTGCGCCGGTGTTACCTACTGAAATGATAGCACCATGCCCAGTAGCAATTTTTCTAGAGTCATCAATCTTGAAAGTAGCAGTTGCTGCTGTGAAGTCTTCATGGTTGTCTCCAAGCGCATTGGCACCAAGAGACTCTTTTAGTAAAGTGAAGCCTTTTGGTCGAACCGGCCCTCTAAATCCAGCGGGCAAGTATCCTTGTCCACCACCATTTTTGATAAAATCTTTAATTTCAATATATACGATATTTGATTGATTTTGGAAGTCTCCATAAGTTCTATAGCGACGATTAGTTTCGTCCCACTCAATATATTGATCTCCAATTCTTTTACCGACATAATTTTCTGATGATGGGTTGAAGTTACAGTTACTGTATTTCTCAATTGTTGTGCCATTCATGTCTTTAATACAGATAGTAAAAGATCCGAACGAATTAACAGTAGGGTTGGCAGGTGCCTTGATGTCTTCGATACCAATCATGTAACTTTTTTGAATATCTTCACCAACATGCAAAGACTTAAGTCTGAATAGATTTGTTTGGCTTGTTGTCTTTTGAGAAAATACCCAACCAGTTCTGGATTCTGCTGCGCTTTCTTTGTGATAAGACCAGTTAATACCAGTGTCAGCTTTTTCTAATGGAAGAAGGATTCCCAAAACACCATTGGCAGCGTTTGACATACCTCTATCTTCAATATTCCTTACAAACGATTCTCCAAGCCAGTAAGATTTTCTTTGGGCTGTTTCGACGGTTGTTTGGTTTACAAGTTGTGGGTTTGTATTTAAAACACTTCTGATATAGTCCGGACTATTTCTATCAAGGTTGAAAGTTAAATCAGTGGTGACAGCATTTTCGTCCTTAACGGTGATTGTAAATTCTTTATTTGCCCCACTTTTAATAAATGTTCCGGCTTCTGAAACCGCAGAATTATCCGAAGCCTTATTTCCTTTAAGGACGATTTGTCCTCTGTTCGCATAAAAAACAGCAGCAAGAGAACCAGTAGAGACAAGCCCATCCGCTACAGCTCCACCAGAGGAATCTCTAGCGATACCTTGTGAGGTGGCGTCAATTAAAAACAATCCATAAGCTGTGGAATTTGTAGTATGATCATTTGTCAAAGATCCTGCTAGTTTCCAACCTGCTCTTCCACCATCTGTTGATGCTTGAGGATGTTGCTCTCCAGCAAGCCTCACAAAAGTCACAGGAGACTGTTCGGAAGCCAACCATGCTTGAGCAGCGTATGAGGCATATGTTGGACCTGTTAAGTTACCATCTCTCCACACATCTCCTTGTGCTCCATTTCCCCCAGCAACTGGAAGTCCAAATACAGATACAAAGTCGTCTAAGTTTCTTACTTTGACGGGCTTATTAGCTGGACCTTTTCTAGATCGTCCAATAATAATTGGTCCTTCAGCGTCTGCTTCCTGTGGAATGAAGCTTTGGTCAATCTCGCGGATTTCAATTCCGGGTGAAAGAAAATCAAATTTTTTAGCCATCGATTTATCTCCTTAATAAATTCATTTTTCCTAATAAATAGTAGTCCTAAAGCCCAAAGTCATTAAAAGTCTCTAAAAGAGTCGTTGTCGCTTTCCCATGGTTTTGAGTCTCCAACAATTGTTCTTTCTCTTATAAGTTTGACTTCGGTTATCGTCTCTCTAACGGTCACTTTTGGGACCTCATCGTTTTCGCCATCACCTAGCAGATAGCCAAGAACTTTCAAATCGACTTTTGTCTGAAATGAACGCTCTTCTTCACCAAGGTTGGCAGTGTTGTTTGTCATAGATAGGTCTCCTTGTATGAAAGTTTCATACTTGTGACCTTCGTATTCCGCAAATAATGCGTTAATTAATCCTGTTTTCGTCGCAAAGGGTGTCATTAGATCATTCATTTGCTGTTGATACTCTGTTCTTAAAGTTATAGAGTAGTTTACGGTCACCCAAACAGGAATTGGTGCGTAAACCTCTTCGTAAACAACTTTTTTGTTGTCAACTGGGTAATTCTGTTGTCCATTGAACTGTCCACTTTTAGATGAGGCAAACTTTCTTGTTGGACCTTGTGCTATCTTTCTAGAGACGAGCCTTTGATGTTTTCTATAGCCTCTCGGACCGTTGGTATCTGGAAAAACATGTGCCTGCCAGCCGCCTTTAAATGTTGGGTCCTTGTTGATACCTGTTCTGTCCACGGAAATCAAAGGAAGCTTTAGTTTTCCAACGGAATCTCGGATATCCTTGTCTTTTGAGTTCACAGCGCGTTCCGGAGACATCCAAAGCACAGGCACTTTACGAAAACCACTGTTGGTAGAAGTGTGTAGGTCGAAACCATCATTAATAAGGTTATAAATAGCCATATCGATGGTCTCTATAGTCGAGGGTGTTAAAGGGTATTCTTTATTCGCCATTAAAAACTCCATCTCTTGCTCTAATACACTCGGCTGTTACTTCAAACCTGCTGTCAATTTGACCAAATAGTTGTTTTGGTTCGTTTATTTTTACTATCTCATAGTAAATACTTCCGTATCTGAGGAAATCCCCTTCTCTTACGAATAGGTTCTGATCTTCTGTCAATCTTCGCTTGTGAAAATTAACCTTTAAGCCTGTTTTCTTGTCAATACCAATGCCTTCTAAGAATGAGGTCTCAACTCCCATGTATTCTACAAGAGCAAACACTCGAATTGGGTGTAAAAAGTTTTTCTCAATAGCTTCACCATATAGTGGGTGAAAATTTGTTGTTTCCATGTCAATCGGAAAGTATAGCACCTGTTGTCCGACAACCCTTTCAATGACTTCATCATTGACTTGTTTGACGAGATTTTTTTCTTTCTCTCCAAGAAACATTGGAGATGGTGGTTGAGTTGGTCTTTCCCATTCTGACATTTAGTTACCCCACAAAAATCTTTAACGGAGTCTTTGACACGATCCCATCCATATTGTCAACCATTGCCTTGTCTGTCTCGGCAAGTTTGGCATAAAGCATTTCGTCAAGTTGCTTATTCAACTCTTCTCTAAGAGCAGTCTGCTCAGCCGATGCTTGACCTAATAGGTCCGAGGCATTTAAAGAGACGTTGTCTCCGGGAATCGGTATTGATCCTCCAAACTTTCCTCGGACTTGTCCGAGAGTCTCTTTTGACAATGCTAGCGCAAATCTTCTAATCCATTGTTGTCCAATAGAATTGATACTCTCAAATGGAATATTCTCCATTGGCATGGTGTTCATATTGTTCACACCATCTACACCAGAATCATAATCACCATCTGCAAAAGCATCGTTGTTTTCAATCGTAAATCTAAACCAGAATTTTTCTGGTGACACATCGTCAGGCGCTGGATAAATCTTTAGTTTGTTGTCTACAATCTCATACGAATAGTGTGAGGTTCTTGTGTAGAGGTGGTCTTCGTATGCGATTGCTTGCAGTTTGTTTTGCCATGCTGGGATGACATTGAAGGTGGAATCATCAGCATACTGACCGTAGTTATGAAAATCGCCCACCACATTAAGCCCACCATAATAGCCATAAAATCTCCACATTTGTCTAGGTGACACATAGTATACTTGTCTAACTTTAATTCTTTTTCCTTTTTGCAACTCAGGTTGATCATGCCATCCACTGCCAAACAATGATCCAGAGTAAGCAAGAGTAGGATCAGCAATGACAGCACTCTCAACTATATCTTGTAAGTCATATAGTTGCTGCTTAGACACTCTGTTAATAGATGCTGAGTAAATTGGATCAGTTCCTCCAACCATCGCCTCAGATGAAAACTTATCAGCAGCTCTGAAAGCATAGTCGAATTGAAACTTGGGATATTTAAGAGATACACCATCTCCTTCTTTAAGATCTCCTTTGTGATCAAATGACCCTGTAGGACCTCCTAGAGCACTCCCTAAAGCGTTCCTCGCTTGATGGAGGTTCACGATATAGCTATACTCTAAAACGGCCTCCTCGTAGTGATTATAGACGTTCTTAGCTGTTAATTCAATATCAAGTATATCTCCACCTAATCGCTTATATGTAAATGCAACTTGAGCTTTTGCTCCAAGCAAAAAAGCAGCAGAACCTGTGTAATGACCAATTGCTAAAGATTCTTTGATATCAGTATCTGAATCAGAAGCGGTTATTGGAAGCACAATAGCAGATTGGGTTGAGGTTGGGGTTAAATCAGGGAAACTCATATAATATCCTCCGTCCCATTAATTAGTTTGAAAAACAAGAAACCTCCGACGTAAAACATCGGAGGTCAAAAGGAACATAATGAAACAATTCTATTCTTCTTTTTTAGCTTCAACTTTTTTCTTTGGTGCCGCTTTCTTTTTAGGAGCGGCTTTCTTTTTAGCCTCAGCTTGTTTTTTCTTTTTTGCTTCTTCGACAGCTTTCGCCGCTTCTTCAAGTCTACGCTTTACAGCCATTTTTCTTCTACCAGACATAATCTAACTCCGTTTAATAAAATAAATAGTTCTGGGGCGAAAAATCACCCCAGATACAAATTATAGATCATCTGGAGTTACAA
>MDSZ01219079.1_pt1 | contig 20655 bp, 22 predicted proteins | sample 811201 | NCBI WGS metagenome assembly MDSZ01 (sample SAMN05326647, study PRJNA326480) | marine metagenome | isolation source: seawater | place: Indian Ocean: North | collected 2010 | reverse complement strand
CGTTCCAGTGTGCCCACCGAATCGCAGACCGGATTGGTATTGGGCATGCACACTACTGAAGTGTAGCCACCCGCGGCCGCAGCACGAGAGCCACTGGCGATATCCTCCTTGTGTGTTTGCCCAGGCTCGCGAAAATGGACGTGTATATCGACTAAGCCAGGTGCAACAACGCAGTTTTTGGCATCAAATACCGTTGCCTCTGTCCGTTCTGCTTTCGACAAGCCCTTGACGAGCACGCCGTCCTTGGCAAAGAGATCACCGACCGCTTCTCGCTCATTGAATGGATCGATGATCAATCCATTTTTTATCCATAAATATTGGCTCATAGGTCTGTGAAATTAGGTGGTTGGGAGTTGGATCTTTGAGTGAATGTGGGCCGAGTGGCAGAGGTGCAGGAGGGCCATGCGAACAAAGACACCATTTTTGACCTGCTCTAAAATCACCGAATTTGCCGAATCAGCGAGTTTGGAATCAATCTCCACCCCCCGATTAATAGGGCCCGGGTGCATGATGATGGCATCGGGCTTGATCCAATGGGCCCTCCGTTCGTTCAGTCCAAAGCTCGTTGTGTACTCTCCAATCGAAGGGAAGTGAGTTGAGGTCTGGCGTTCGTGCTGAATACGAAGTAGCATAATTGCATCCGCATCCTCTAAGGCATCTTTCAAATTGTGGCAGACAGTGACCCCCATCGCTTCAAAGTCTTGCGGTACCAGCGTATTCGGTCCCGCTAAGGTGACCTCCGCTCCCAGTTTGCGCAGGCAGTGAATGTTTGAGCGCGCCACACGGCTGAAGAGGATGTCGCCGAGGATGGTCACCTTTTTGCCCTTTAAGTCGCCCAAGCGTTCGACAAGGGTGAAGCTATCGAGGAGGGCTTGAGTGGGGTGGGCGTGCGAACCGTCCCCCGCATTGATGATCGGTAAATCTACAGTTTGTGCGAGGTATTCCGCCGAGCCTGAGGAGGCGTGTCGCATGATGATAACATCGGCGCCGAGGGCGACGATGTTTTGGGCAGTGTCTTTAAGTGATTCGCCCTTACTTAAACTACTCGCACCGCCGCTGATACTTATACAATCGGCAGAGAGACGCTTACAGGCGATTTCAAAGGCGAGTCGTGTTCGGGTACTCGGCTCGAGAAAGAGGTTGATAACAGTTCGACCTTCAAGGGCGTCAAATTTAGCCTGACCCGATTCAGTGGCCGACTTGTAGGCACGAGCAAGGGAAAAAATAGTGTCCAGATCCGTCCGAGAAAGCGGTTCAATGCTGATTAAATTTCTGTTTTTCCAATCGATGGACACACTCATTATTTTTTGTCGTGCTTAAACTAAGGCGATATTTGCTTAAAATTCAAGCGGTTTATTTGTTAAAATTGAGCTCGGTATCGCTGTCAATTGAGGGTTGCCTAATTGTCGATGTCAGGTCAATGTTGTTGATTCTCGATCTTTGAAAGTGTAAAATCCTAACTATAAAACAAGCGTTTATTGAATCCAAATATTTCAAATTTAATTTTTCAATTTGGGGGTGTACCGGATTCGACCTCTTGTCGTAGCCTGAGGCTGCATGTCGGAGATAATGGAGGCTCCGTATCAATCCATTACAAAAATTAATTGGCGAAGAACAATTCGCTCTTGCTGCTTAGCTCAGCAACGTCTCTACCTAGACACCTACTATAGACTAGAGGCGACGACTAGTAGGCATAGCTCAAATGTTTGTCTTCGCATTTGAGTCGTATTTTTGAAGGCATGGAAATTAAAGAGTGTGCTTTTTCACGCTTTAAGGACGACAATAAATAAAAAGCTAAACATGTAGATGCCCCTTGTGAAAACTAGAGACACGCGGGTTCGACTCCCGCCACCTCCACCATTTTGCCCTTTAATTATGCGGTCTGTAGGCCGCTTAAGGCACTATTGTCAGATTGCTGTCAGAAAATAGAGTATCCGATAGGGTCGGGTATCTTTATAAAACAGATTCAAAACTCTATCATTGGCGAAATAGAGCTATCTAAAGGCTAACAGTTTTTAGGCTGTATTCTGTGTTATTTTTATTGATAATAGAAAATGCTAATATTGTCTGTAAGTATGAAAAATCTACTCCTTTTATTTTCAGTGCTTTTAAGCAGTTCTCTGTCTGCTGTTGAGTATGGTAACTTAACTAATTCATCTCAAGAAATTTTGCTAAATGATGGAGATACTTTTGTTGTTTTAGCTAGTTCAGAAAATAGCGGCGGCTCTTTTGGGAATAATTTTGGGGTAAGAATTGAAACGGATTCTGGAACTTATATATTATATTTCAATGATTTTAATGGTACTATATTGAACAATAACGATAACTACGGAATATCCTCAACTTCAAGAGAAACAAGAACAATCTGTGGTCCCGGGAAAGTGTCTTTACAAGGAAATTTCTTTTTATCATATGAGCTTAGAAGGGCATCTGAGGTAGAATACAAGCAAGCTAATATAGTTTCTCTTCCATTAGATGATGTCGGAAATGGTACTCACAACATTGTCGTAGAAGCATCAGACGACCTACAATCTTGGACTCCAGTGCATAGCTCCTCAATCGGTGGAGATAAGGCTTTCTTTAGAACCAGAGTTGTAGAGGCAGAATAATTTTATGAAAATACCTCTACTTCCCTCTATTCAAGTTGGTGGTATTTTTGCCCTTGGCGTAAATGTATGTTTACTAAAACATATGCGCTTTTTATTATTAGTTTTATCTTTTAGCTCTTCACTATTCTGTAAAGAAATTCAACCGATTGATTACATAAGAGTTTCTACAGTAGAACCAGATACAAGCAAAGAACTAGAGGATGCATATAATAATGATGAAAGCTCTAAATCCAATAAAGAGTTATCAGAAGAAGAATTCGTAGATGAGGCTTATAAATCTATCGCTTATTGGGAAGGTATAACTCATACCGAACGCTTTGATGAGACAGATTTTACGGTTGGCTTAGAAGATCTAGTGAATAAAATCATATCCAATTCAGCACCTAGAGTAACTATAGATGATGTCTACGAATGGACTCACTTTGAGAATTCTGGAACTACCTATGAATATAATCAAAAATACAGTCTGTTAGTGTCCACGCTAAATGATAAAATTGAGGAACTCTATGCTAGTGAGTTGAGTTACGCAGAAAACCTTTACGAACTATCAAAGGATCCAGAAGACAACTATACCTCCTCATACTTAGATTATGGACAATACGTTGATTTGGTAAAAAGAAAGCAAGAAACTTGGAAAGCCTATATGGATGCTTCATCTGATGAACGTTATTGGGGAGGCGGATCTGGAGCAAGTATGCGGGCTATGATTGATATGGTAGAAAAGCAAATTTTTAGACTTAATGAGCTCAAAATAATTTTAAAATAAATAGCTAAATTAATTTACTATGATATCATAATCATCAAGGTTCTGTGTCACAGGTTCAACCTCGTCACAGTATAAAATATGATTTGAGTCTTCAATACCTTCTCCAAAATCATAATATATTTTAAAGCGATAACCGAATTTAGCGTTATCATCAAATTCATAAATAGTACCATCATCATTGAAGAGACCTAAGTCATATCCTCCACTACCTCGGGACTCCCAAGTTCCATTTTGTATTGTTTTATATGGCTCTTCGGAAATATCCTGCTCAACATGCCAAATAGATAGTCTGTAGGTTTTGTCAGCGAGCCTATCTGCTCTTATTCTATACTTATGGGATTTAGCGTCTATTAGATTTCTTTCATAATCTTTAGCAGATTCATGTATTCTATCCCTAAATGTATTTTTAAGCTCTTTTATACCTAATTTTCCCTTTTCGGTTAAATTATAAATATGAAACCCATAATAAGAAGGATCCCCATCTTGGATGATCCCTCCTTTCATAAACACACCCCTCCATCCTGCTTGGTACCAATCTTTATAGGTTGAATTAAGAATTTTGTCATAAAATTCATCATCAAATACCCAGTCATAATATTTATCTAGCTGATTATCAGTCTTGATTGAAAATGGCCATTTTAAATAAATCGGCGGATCAAGATATTTTATGATTTCACTCTTCTGCCTAGAGTTAAATGTAGCCTTTATCATATCAATACCAGGCCTCCACTCCATTGGCAATTCATGCTCCTTTTTATTAATTACAGGCAAGCATGATTTAACGAGTTGAGCTTTAGACTTAGGGCCTAATCTTTTTGTTTCATTATGTCTTGGTTTATAGCTATACCATATAGTTCGAGGGAAATCATCTCTACTATCATTGCTTAATTCTACTGACCCTTCACCAAAGGACACTAGATTATAAACCCAATAAAAATTTCGTCCATCCTTAGAGTCCGCCCAATCTCCATTGCAATGAAGAAAATAAGGTTTCCCATCTATATAGACAAAGTCACTTTTATCGGGGAACATGGTATGAAGCACATAAAAATTATAGCTACTGTAATTATCAGAAATTAAAAATCCGACGTCCGTATTGCCTGCAGCTAATCCATTACCATTATAATTTTTCATTAAAATGTAATCGGATTTACCATCTTGATTAAGATCAGCTTTAAAAACTTTTAAAAACCCTAAGACAAAAGCATCTGAAAAATGTTGGGCTGACTGGTAGAAATAGTCCTCATCAGCATCCTGCCTTTGAATGTATATGCTGGTATCCGCTCTGTGCTTAAACATTCTTAGAACTAGTTGTTTTTGCGAACCGTAACTTTCTCCTTCTATATTGTATCTAGCTGCAAAAACTTCTTCTTTAGGAATCCTTGGGATTTCTATTAATTTATCGGTTTTCACTCCGTCGACTACTTCATAGTCCATGGTTGTAGAATTTCTTGACCCAGTAATAAACTCAGTAACCCAAGGATTCTCAGCACCGTTTACTGAAAAAATTTCTTCTAGAGGAACAAAACTAATGTTCGAATGGGGTCCAAAGGGGTGATGATTCTCATTATTCGCACCTAATAAAACAATTTGTGAGGCAAAAAAGACTAGCAAAAATAAAAGTAAAGGCATACCTTAGCATGAAATGCCAATTATTAATTTCTGTCTACTAAATCCTATCTTTTTTGCCCTAATAATTTGTCTTTTTTCCACTAAGATTGCCTCTGCTGAATATCTCTACATGGACTATAGAGAACAAGATTACTTAGAGAAGGTTGAAAGAGCAGATAATTACTCTCTATTCAACTATGGTTTATTCAAAAAACTAACAATAATCTATGAAGGCATCTACGAAAGTCGCTACAAAATCAAAGCACAATTAGTTCCCTACAATACTGGACCATTTGGATATATAAATAGAGCACAAATTCTGATAACTGACACCATCACCAATAAAACTGCAACAATTTATACAAATGCTTTTGGCTTAGAAGTTACAGATGAAATTAAGGGTAATCTTCAAGTTTTAAACAAAGACAGAGAATTCGAACCAAGATTTCTTAAAGAACAAACTATCACCATTCCCAAATCAAATAATAATCATTCTAATAAACTTAATGAATTTGAAGGCTTTGACTGGATTGGAGATTGTTTTGGCTTTTACGATATAGACTACGACGGGAAAAAAGAATTTCTGCTCATTGAGCATAATCAAGCTCAAAGGCATAGAAACTTGTATTTATTTTATGACTTAGACCCAATATCAAATACCTCATATATATCTTATCCTTATAATGAATACGGCAGCCAAAATGACCCCAAAACTAGTTCTAGAATAGAGCTTAGGCCCAAATCATCTAATGCAATGAAAGATTTAGATTCAGTCAGCTTAATAAATATAGAAGAAAAGACTATTAAAAAGCATAATTCTGGTGGCGCTTATATTTCATATAACGAAACATATAAATGGTATGATCATGGCCCAGATGACGGATTCCTTTTGATTAGATGGGATGGAGTTGATACTTTGTACTATAACGAAAAAGGAAAATCAGATGAAGTAGTATTTTTTGATTACAAATATGAATATGAGGAAATTGATGGATATTGGACCCTATCAAAAACAACTAAATCAGAAAAAAAATAACATTTTTTTAGAAAAACTACATCTATCGTGTAATATTTAATATAACACGAGCGCGAAAAAACGCTGAAGTTTTTCTGCACTTCGGACTTATCAAAGTACTGAAGAATAGTGGCTAATTCAAAGTGCAGGTTGTGGCTCGCCAGAAAAGAACTGGTGGAAGAGGTAAAGCTAAATAAAACTTCATTAACGTAAAATGTAAAAAAGTATCGCATTAACATGCGAATAGAGTACGAGCTGCTTCTATATAGAAGCAGCTAATACTCTGGTACAAAAAACAAGGCTATTATCTTGATAAAGAGAATGAGAATTTAATGTGTAAAGTCTTTATTAATAAATGGCCTTAAGGTATCTCTAAGTTTTGCTCCCTTAAGTTTAGCATAAGAATTTGGCGATAGATCAAGAAGGTTTTCGCTACAATTTTTCAATCTATCTTCTAATGCATTTATGACGCTATTGCGATCATGGAGTTTTAGAAAACCAATTACTTTTTCCAAAGCTTCTTTCCCAAATGCCTTTGAAAACTCTGCCTGCTCATTCTTATCAAACTTTTGATCTTCCATAATTAAAATTACCGCACTCCACATTTTTACTTCATTCGATAACTTTGAAATCTTTTCTTGAACAGGACCATCAACAAACTTAAGCAGGTCCGATTGAACACGTTCATTCATCTTATCAAGCTCTTCATTATTAATTTTTAATGGGAAGCTAGCATTGCTATTGCATAGATTAAACCATAAAAGAGCCTTGCATCTTATCATCATTGATGGGTGAGTATTGTTCAAACTTTTATCAAAATCATACTTGGACACTTTTTTGATTTGTGAAATGAATTGTCCTACATCAAAGCTTAAAAATTTAGAATTTAAACCCGTGGCAGTTTTCATAAGGGCTCTGATAGAAACATCTAGATCGCCAGCTGATAGAAGCCCTATTCGATCAACTGAAATTTCCTGCGCCCGCATTTGCATAAAATAATCAGCAGATTCCTTATCAATTGAAATTCTACAATGATCATATATGTGATGCCCTAACTCATGACCTGCAACAAAAGCAAATTCATCAATATCAAGTAGATTTAACAAGGCAGAGGTGAATGTTAAAATGCACCCATTTGTACCTACAGAGATACAACTTGCTTGAATCTCATGACTTTGAGAAATAAAGGCAGAAATATTGGAAGAATCTATTCCAAATTTTTCGTAAATTCCTTTTAATTTTTGATCAAGAAGGGGAGTAGACTTAGAGTCTATCAAAAGAGCATTCTGATATAAATTATCTCTTAGAGGATCTAGCCCAAATGAATTATCTTTGCTTTCTTCATTATGAATATCGTATTTAAACCTAATGCGATTTAGCTCTTCCATAATGAACTACTTACTGTACTTTTTACGAGCCTCGGCAATATTATCTAACATAGACTGTGCCCGATCCCTTTCAGTGCCTTCTGGTAGTGTGTTAATTCTATTATTCCATTTTTGAAACTCTTTTCTTAGATGTTTCTTGATTTCTTCTTGGGTCCAGGTGGTATCTATACCTAAAATATTCTCAAGTGATGAAGTATCTGAGAAGCTCAATATCAAGCTATCTTTCATTTTACTCAAAGCATCTGCATTGATATCTAATTTTTTTGCAATTTGATCAATAAATTCAACTTCTTTTGAATCAATTTCTCCATCAGCAGCCATTACTGAATGACATAATTCAAGTACATCATGCTTTGATTTATTATCACCTATTTGCTTAAGTCTTTCAATGGACGAATCAATATCAATCTCATCTGACTTAGCCTTTTCATATGACTCTTTGAAAATAGCATTAAATTTTGCTTTAAGTCCTTCATGATCCTCCTCTGGGTAAAGGTTGATGTTTTTCTTAGCCCACTCCTTGATTATCTTACCTTCCTCCTTGTCAAATGATCCATCTGAAAAAGATAGACCCATAGCTATTTGTATAGCCAAGAGCTGAGCTTCTTTCTTATTTTCTTCTTCTTCTTGATATCCAGGCTCTACTATGTTCGCATGAAAATGTGTTTTAGCCGCGCATATAAGCCCCTTTGAATCATAAATAAAACCATCGGAAAAATCTGGTTTATTGTTTATATCATACAAAAATGCCCTTACCCTTATACGTCTTTCCCCACTGAAGGGAGTTTGTAATCCCGATGGCAAAATTGCTGAGATATTGACCCAACTCGGCCACCCTTGACCAGGCTCTATAATGCCAATATTACCAGAGTGGCAAAAGCATACACTCTTTTCTGCCCTACATATCTCGATAAGCGAAATTATAGGTAATGGTTTATCTGATTCAGTTACATCGTCTAAAACAACTACAAAACCTAAATTTGTTGCTCTTACAAGAGGGACTAGACCTCTAATTTGAACTCGTTTTGCGTCTAATCCAAGCTCCCCTGTTTTTTCATCGAAAAGGCGGACCTCAAAATCACTCATAGCATGTGATTCGCTATCTGCATTTTGGTTTATTGCCCATATAAAAAACCAAATTAAGCCTATTATAATTAAAAATCCCATCGTTCTTAATCAATTAATAGTTCATTTAAAACTGAATCATCTGATTCAGTTTTACTAGCTTCTAAGGAGATTTGAACATCTTCAGATTTACCACTTGCCACGTCCTTAAAAGAACACTCCATAATGTTTGAATCATTGAAGGCAAAAGTAACATCAATTTGCTGTCCAGCTGGACGATTAGGGGGCAGGCCATCTAACTTACCATTCCAAACTACTTTTACATAAGATGGATCAGTTTCTTCATGAGTGCTTTGGGTTACAGTACAATTCACGCCAGTCTGTCCATCTCTAATAGTTTCGAAACTTTCAGTGTAGGTTGCTGGAATTTTAGTATTCTTTGCTATAACGGTAAAATTTTGCCTTACTATTTCATTCGTATTAGGATCATTTGAAATAGCGAATGTGCCAAAACAATAGTTAGTTACTTCTTGAAGATTAATATTTGATACAGACTGCTTTTGTGCTGGGTTCAGATTAACCCCGTCACTTTTAAATGCGGCATACAGTGCAGCACCTAATGCAACAACCTCATCAACATTCTCATCATCTAATGGGTTTTTCTCAAAAACACTAACAATACTTTTTCGAACAGCTGGTATACGTGTACTACCTCCTGCTAGAATAACCTCTGAAATTTCACTTAACTCCAGATTTGCTTCATCTATTGTTGATTCACAAAGCATTTCAGTTTGTGCAATTAAGGAGCTTATGGCTTCTTCAAATTCCTTTTTACTAATAGTAATCATTTCACCGCCTAACTCATCGCCACCAGCTAAAACTTTAGCTTTTGATGATAAAGAAATCTTATCACTCTCCGCCTGGGTTTTTGTATACTCTGTAGGATCTAAATCTTGACCTGTTTGATCCTTATATTTTTTTTGAACCAAATTAACAAGAAGTTGATCAAAATCATCGCCTCCTAGGGTACTTACTCCATTAGAACAAAGCACTTCTATATCTTTACCATCAATTTTCATTACAGTAACGTCAAAAGTACCGCCGCCCAGATCATAGATTACATAATTGCCCGATAAGTCTTTTCCAGATTTGAAAGCATAGTAAAAAGCTGCTGCAGTAGGTTCATTAATAATATGCTCTACATTTAAGCCAGCATTTTTAGCTGCTGCCATAGTGGCTTCCCTTGCTTCATTTGTAAAGTTAGCTGGAACTGTTACTACCGCTGACGAAACATTCCCTATGCTCTCTTCAGCGATCTTTTTCATTCTATGTAAAATTATGGCACTACAATCTGTTGGGCTCAATTCTTTACCGCCTAATTCATAGATTTTATCTGTGCCCATATCTCGCTTGAACCTACCAATGGCATCGTCATTTAAATGGAGCATTTGACGAGCTTTTTGCCCAACCTTGTAACCGCTACCATCCTTATTCATGCAAATGCATGATGGCGTGATATTACCATGATTATTGCCGCAGTCATAGCTCTCATTTTTATCATTATTATTAATAATAATAGGTCTACCCGTCTCATCAATAGTAGCTACTGCTGAAAATGTAGTTCCTAAATCTATTCCAATATATCCCATTATAATTCCTCCTTTTGATTATGTTTATAAATTGTTACTTTTGCTTTGCTGATTACTGTTGCAATCTCATTTCCGAGAATTTCATAGCCTATCTTATCAATAGATAGTATTTTATTATCATCATTAGGATCATTAGTCGAAATTATTTTGGGAACATCGATCTTACCATTAAACTGATCATCATAATAGTCATCGCCAATATTTATCACGATTTCTGACACCCCGGAATTTTCTATCGCACTTTCTAAGATAAGATTCAAATTCTCTAAATCCCCAACCCCAGTTTTTCCACTTTCGATGTAATTATTTATTCTGTCCCTTACTTTAATGTAACCACTGACAGATTTCTTAATTTGAGAAACATCATATCCCTCCTTGTAACGTTTAATTTCCTTATCTTTCTCATCTAATTTATTGTTCATAAGATTGAACGTTTCCATTAGTCTTTTAACATCTTCACCGTGTACTTGAGAGTCTTGTTGCAATGACTTCAAAACCCTTGCAGTTTGTTCTAGGGAACTTTGTAGTAAGCTTTCATTATTTTGATGGATTTGAGTAAGCATATTATTACATTCAGACACAGACTCTTTAAAAAATTGCATTTGTTTTTGAACTTCTTCTGGTTGTACAAATTTTTTATCACTAAGAATTGCCATTCTTTCTCGATGATTTTTATAGATTAATAATGCGATTAGAAAATTTGCTATTATACTTAAAAAAGCTATAAAGATAATTGGCTGCTGGGATCCTTTTGTTTTTACATTAGCATTTTTATTAATTTCAACATCGCTAAGTAAGGCCGAATCCAACTTTTGATCATCGGGAATTTCTATTTTTTCCTCAATTGGAGGGGTTACTTCCTTCAGACTTTCTAATTTCGGATCATATTTTTTGTTTCCAAATATATAAAATGAAATAAGGACTGCAATTAATACAGAGATAGATACACTAATTAAATAGGGTAATTTTATAGATTTAAACATTACTCTAAATATAAGTACTAGTGTTAGTATACAATACTTTTTTAAGATTGGAAAAAAATCTTATTATATTAAATTATTCAATTATGGATTATAGAGAATATAAAATAATGATGGCAGAGAAAGACCCTGCATACAAATTCATGTCAGATGCTGAATTATTAAAAAAGTACGAAGAGTATAAATCGAATACGGAAAAGAATAAACTAGATTCTAGTGACTCTAAAATACAATACCCTTACGCTAAATTAAGCAAAAATGTAAATTCTAACGAAGTAGTTATTACTAACATCGATATTCCTTTTGGAAGTATGGTTAAATTCATAATTAAATGGAGCTTAGCATCCATACCTGCTATAGTTATTTTAACTATAATTTATGTTGTTATTTTGACGATAATTGCAGGATTATAATCATCTTCAAATTAACCTATGTTACCTGTCATAAATATTATTCTATTGGCTATAGCTTTATTGGACATAATGCCATATCCGTTTTACAACCTTTTGAGATTTGTTCTGTGCGGAACTTGTATTTATTATTCATTCAAATTCCGAGAGAAACAAAACTATAGCTTTATGTGGGTATCAATTTTTCAAGCTATAATTTATAATCCATTAATTCCTTTTTATTTAGGAAGAGAGATTTGGACAGTGGTTAATATTCTAAGTATTGGATTTTTGGGCTATATTAAATCAAAAAAACTTTAATAAAAATTTTCTTAACTAAGCAACCTTAGATAAATGCCTAAATTACATTTTGTAAAATGTCTGTTTATAAGTATTTGCCTTTATTCTTGTGGATTTACTTATGAAAGAATTACCGTTTCTTTATCCAAGATTATTGATGGTGATACAATTGAGGTATTGAGGGACTCAGAAAAGATCAAAATTAGGCTTTATGGTATTGATGCTCCCGAGAGGACTCAAGATTATGGTAGAAATGCAACAAGAGCCTTAGAGTCGGCTTTAGAGCCTTATAATGAAATAGATATAGTTATAAGAGATAAAGACAGATATGGTAGAATTGTAGGCGAAATCTTCGCAGGAGGATCTAACATCAACTTAATAATGCTTCTGGAGGGTCACTGCTGGCATTATAAGAAGTATTCAAAAGAAGCTTCATATAGTGAAGCCGAAGTTAAGGCAAAAGGCAACAATCTCGGATTATGGGCTAATTCTTTGTCTATTCCTCCATGGGAATTTAGAAGAGCTGTTAAATCCTATTAAATTTTATTGGGGGGAACCATTCCGTTTTATCTATAAAATGGTAATCCCAACCCATGAATCCATTGTATAAATCTTTATTTTTTTGCACAATTAATGTGATGTTTGCGATTTTGTGAACTCCCTGGTCCCTGTAGCTATAAAAAATTTGTATGTAAGATTTCTTTTTAAGCCACCATGCAAAAGGGTAGTAATCCCACGATATATGTCCCTTATTAAAGTACGTAGGATTATTTACATCATATAGCTTATAAGGCTTCCATCCCTCATTATTAACATTTTTCAATAACTTACCTGTCTTATCATCATATAATTCTAACAGGTATTTTGTGTTATCAGTATGAAAAAAGCCTCATACGTTCCGCTAAACTGACTGCTATTCCACGGGACTGAAGCATAGAAAAAACAACAAGAAATATGATTACTGAAAATATGATTTTCATTCTTAATATTATCTGGAGTACTCAGTTAACCTAAAATCTACTTCATAAAGAAACAATTCTACGTTTGGAACTATCTTATTAGCATAGTATAATTTTTCATCATATTTCCCAGCAACTATAATCCCCTTAACATTACTTTTGAATGTGTCCTTTATCCAGCCCATATAACGAGCTACTTGCCCAATAGTGTCATCACTAGTCTGATTTTTCTTTAGCTCAATAACGACATAATCGCCCGTTTCCTTTTCTTTTGCCAATATATCTATTGGGCCTATTCCAGTCCTGTATTGCTGGCTGACACATACGCCTTCCTCGATAATCAGATCGTATTTTATACCGAATTGGGTATTGTCCCAATTCTCAATAATGAAATCCTCAAGTTGCTTTTCTAGATAAAATAGACCCTTACTTATGCTTGAATTTTCAGTCTTAATTTCAATATCTAAACATTTTTTATAGATTTCAAAAATAGACCTTAGGTCTTTTTCAATTTCAGAATGGTCAACTTCAATTCCGTCAACCTCGTATGATACAGAATCACCAGCTATTTTTGGAGTATAGTGCTTATAGACATAAGAGTCTTTGTAGCGGAAAGCTCCCTCTAAAAATTCAGATATTTTTTGCGAATTATCATGTACGTCAGAATTCCAACTAACATCTTGTGGAACAGTCTCACTAATTCCAAAAGATAATATAAGAATATTCTGCTTTTTAAAATATAGAAAAGAAGGATAGTAGCCATCACTTGTAGACATTCCAGGACCGCAGAAAGTAATCCATGGAACATGAGTTGGTGCACCCATACCAAATGATACTTTTACAGATAGGTCTTCAATTTCATTAGGGTAGAGGCCTTTTGTTTTAAGGTTAGTCGTTGTTGTTTGTAGCAGAAAATTATCTAAAAATTTGAAATCCATACCTCAATGTACTTATAGGAGAATTATTTGAAACTATTTTCTTTAATTATGATAAAAAAAGAAAAAACCGCCAAACTTTGAAAGGACGCTCCCCCAAGAATATCTAGCAGAATGATGTATTGGGTTTTATAAAAAGTGGGGAGGGTAATCTCATCACAAATTATCGTCATTTATCGCCATAATCTAGACACAAAACTGCATCTTCTTGCTTTATTATTCATCGAAAGGGTAGACGGAATGTTCATTTCTGCATGAACACTGGCCTCAAATAGTATTAGTCCCGTATTCGACTCCCGCCACCTCCACCATTTTAAGTCTTTTTATACAACTTCTTAAGGAGTATTATTCCTGCTAAAATCCCTATATTTTCAAGAATACTTTACATAAAGGCCTCAAGTACTCACAATTGTATTTATATTGCCAGCTAATATCAATCCTTCCAAAAATTAGATATGAAAGACTTAAAAGTTATATTATGTTTCCCTATTTTTATTATTTTAAATGCACACGCTGAAATAAAGTATTATTCCTTTGAAGGTACTATCACTTCAATCTTAGAAGCTTACGAATTTACTAATTTTAATGAAGTCCCTAATAGTTCTATACAAGTCTCAGACACCATTACAGGAGGGTTTGTCTACGATAACGAACAGGCTGGAACTGGTAATTTGCCTGATTACAACAATGATACTAGGAGATACAGCGCGGATGTTATTGTGAGGCACGAAAATACTAGTTTTGCTTTCAATAATGTAAATTTGGATGTTAATCCCAACCCATTTGGCGGAATAAAGTTAAAACAAGAATCCATGGGTGATGCTAAATTGGGTGGTATTCATATTGAAAGCATGCAACTCGATTTTAGATGGGCAGAGAATAATTCTTTGGGGAATGGAATTCCTACAACTATGGATCCCACCAACTATTCTCCGAAAATTTTGTATATGGACACAGATCAAGTGCATACGACGGCGTATGGTCCATCGCCCATATCTATAATTGTGGATTTCACGTTCCAAGAGGTCACCGAGGCGTATTATAATTCAACAATACTCATGCAAGATTCAGATAGTGATGGTGTCAGTGATGATCTTGATGCATTTCCAAGTGATCCTTCTGAGTCAGTGGATAGCGACGGTGATGGTGTTGGAGACAATGCCGACGTATTTCCAACTATGAAGACTCAAGATGTTGTTGATGAGATTATAAATAACCCTTCAGTCTACAATCTCTATAGTATAGAGGATATCAAAGATCTCCGAGCTGGCTCAACAATGATTGAAATACACGATGGACAAGCGACACTCACTATGGAAGTAGAGGAAAGTGATGACTTAGGGGTTTGGACTAATGGAAGTGCAACGAGTATTCAAATTCCTATTGATGCTGAAGCGGGCAAGAAGTTCTTCCGCTTCAAGATGGCTGAATAATTTTTTTGAAGGGCGAATAGATTATACTATCAGTGGAGTGAAAGTAGAGGGGATAACCCCCTCCCCATTATTGTCAGATTATTGTCAGAAAACCCCGTAATTTAATTGCCGGGTAGGGCGGAAGACTATCTGTAATTTTAACCTCTACACTGAGCTCTTCTTTTAGTTCTCTTTGAAGAGCTTCTTCTGGGCTTTCCCCTTCTTCTATTTTATCTATTTGACTAAGAATATACATGAAATAAAAGAATATTATGAAATTGTTTACTTATTTATTAACGGTATGTTTTTCCCTAACAGCTTATGGGAACTTTATGCAATTAACCTTTACGGATGTGGATTTAGATACGAACGGGGCTATTAAGAGAAATCTTGGTATTGGTCCTGGTTTAGATGTCGATAACGGCATTTCATTTGAATATGGTTTCGATAACGGATTTTCTTTAATTTATGGTACAGTGGCTGCTTCTAGTAAGATTTCAGAAACCTTAGATGGCGATTCGGCCAATCTCTTAAATGCGCTTGTAGGCTCTAGCGCACAATCTGGCGATAATGCCGCAATTGGTGAGAGCTACGATGCGTCTATCCTTATGGCTAAGTATAACTTTAAAAATGCACTCAGTGATAAGCTTTATTTTAATGCTTCTGTTGGTTTAGGTTTTACTTCGGTCGATGTTACTTTATCGGGTTCCGCAGGAACGGAAAGTTTGAGTTTTTCGGATAGTGATCGAGTCTTTACTTATTCTTTAGGTATGGGGCTGATTTATAGCTTAAAAGAAAATATCGATTTAGTTTTAAATTATGAATTTAGGGATGCTAAAAGCCTCGAATTTACAGACTTAGGCCTAAGTGACGGAGACATTGATCATACCTCTTTAGACCTTGGTCTTAGGTATGCATTTTAAATTGCACATTTTTGGACTCCAGTACATAGCTCATCAATAGGCGGAGATAAGACTTTCTTTAGAACCAGAGTTGTAGAGGCCGAATGATTTTATGAAAATACCTCTTCTTCCCTCTATTCAAATTGGGCTATATAATAATTGTATTTATTCCTTAAATATCCATTCCTATAGTATCTTAGACGAAAATTTAAATTAGTTTTATATATTTTTATATGTTGAATTGTTTATTTATAATCTTTGAAAATTAACAATTAGCTAAATAAAATATGAATACAAAATTATACGTTGGAAATCTTTCATTTAAAGCATCTGAGGATGAAATTAATTCACTCTTCTCTGAACATGGCACTGTAACAGATGTCTTTATAGTAAAAGATAAATTTACAGATAGATCAAAAGGCTTTGCTTTTGTCACTATGGATTCTGCAGAGTCAGCTCAAAGCGCTATTGAGCAACTTAATGATTTTGAGTTCTTAGGTAGAAATTTAGTAGTTAATGAGGCACGCCCCAAAGAGGAGAGACCTCGAAGAGCTGGTAAAAACTTCTCAAACGATCGGTCAAAAAGAAGATATTAGTCTATTGTCAGAATAACTTTTTCGAAGGGCAAATAATTTTAAGCCTCTTAATAATTATTTATTTTGTTGAAATTAATATCGCTGAGTTTAAGATATAACAATGCGTTTAGTTCTTTTATTATTCACCCTTCAGGTAGCTTTATTTTCGCATGGTGATAACCATTCGCATATTGAAGCGGATGGGACTGGCACTGTAAATGGTAACTATGTTGGACCTAATGTGACGTATTACTATTTGTCTTTCAATCTAGCAGATATGGAAGGTGTCAACCTAAGCGGTGCAGATTTGACGGGTTGTACATTTATTGGAGCGGATTTAACGAATGCTAATTTAAGTGGCGCCAATTTAACGAATGCTAGTTTTAAGTATGCGGACTTAACGAACGTTAACTTAGATGGAGCTAACTTGTTAAATGCTAATCTTTCTAGTGCGAATTTAACAAATATTTCCATAGAGGGATTAGTCTCTTTAACTAAAGATACAGATTTGATAGAAGTTAATTGGGCTACGAATAGTCGATTAATGCTTAATGAATCGACAGATCTAATCAATTGGGCGGAAGTTAGCGGTGTAACCGCAGGTGGCATGAGCACCTATTCGGAGGAATTAGGCGCTAGTAATTTTTACAAGCTTGTTGTAAATTGATATTCTTTAGAAGCTATCTGCAGTTAGGCAGAGGGCTATCTGTTGGATATAGAAAGTCTGGAATCAGACAAAAGAAGAGTAACAGAAACAATTTAGCCCACTAGAAGAAGGCACAAATATACAGAAAAGAGTGGTATAAGTGGGACTGCCTAAATTACTATGAAAACTTCCTAGTTTATAATTGGCAGCTGTTATTTCCGTCTCGTTGCTGGCTATCACAGCATTCGGATGGCTTGATCAATTGTAGGAAGGCGGTGCGCTCTTTAATTATCAAGAAAAGGGCGAGTACGGCGACTAGGGCGACATCCATGTGAAAGCCGTCTTTTGCAATGAGGGAATTGTAAGCAACGATGTTAACAATGATAGGCAATAAGATAAGCAAGCCTAGTTTTCGGGTTTTGGGCAGTGCAACGAGTAGCCCTCCGAGCACTTCAAGTATTTTGATGAAGGCGAGGAGACCGGAGGTGTAGAGGGCGCCGATGTAGGCGGCGGCAAGACTGCCTTCAGCGGGTGCATCGACGGGGATAAAATTTAAAAAGAAGTTGAGTCCAAAGAAAATGAAGATGGCTCCGAGGAGGAGCGCGGATAATGCTGTTACTTTTTTACACATAATGGGTGAACAATGATTAATTAAATTTAGTTAAATAAATAAGTATTTTTTATCTTTTTTAAGAGCCTTGTCAATACTCACTCAATGCCACTTAAGGATCGCTGGTCTGGGAGCTGGAAAATCGCTTTGGATAATTAAAGCAAGGGCTTGAAACATATTCTAGGTCTGTATTGATTTAGCTCAGATGTCTGAGCGTTCTAAAATGACTAGACTTTTACGATAGTGTATTTATTTTTTAGTTACCCTTATGATAGTGCGCACCTTATTTATTTGTTCTATTTTTAGTGCTCTCTCCCTATGGGCAGAGTACGGATTTCTAAAGGAAAACGAAAGCCTCTTTTTGCAGAAGGGGGAAGTATTTTCTGTTCTTGGCTTTAGTGGTGATAGCGACAGTGATTTTGCATTTATTCTGACCTTTGAAGATCAAAGCGATGCCTTCTTCCCTCTTGATGTACTCGGCAACGAAATGGCGCTTTCCGTTATCAGTGATTCGGGGGTGGTGCGCGTGGAGGATTTGGCTAAGGTAGCGACGAATATGGTTCGCAAAAAAGGCTTGAAAAACACCCGTTTCGAACGGCGTATGGCTCTTTCTGGTACTCTTAAATTTGTCCGTATTGATAAAGGAAAGGTAACGGGTGAATTTACAGAAAAGCAATTGAGGGATAGTATTCAAGCGAGTAATATCAACAGTCAAAGAATTGTTGGCCCGTGCACGATTAAAAATAAGATGACTTATTTGTCTTATAAATTAGAGCAGACAAATTGAGAGTTCCAAGAGCTTAATTGTTTCCCTGAGACTAGGTAGCTATTCGGGTGCAATTATGTGTTATTGGCACAGAGAGTTGAAGTATTTACTTTTTATGATAGTTTACTAGTATGAAAACATTCTTTAAAACACCTAAGGTATGTGCGGTTTGTCGGCGTCCTTTTTCTTGGCGTAAAAAGTGGGCTAAGGTTTGGGATACGGTACAGTACTGTTCGAAAGCTTGCCGCAGCAATCGCCACAATAGAACTTATCGTTTGAAGTATGAGTGAAGAGAGGATAAGGCTGCCTCTGCCGGGAGCAAATAGAAGGCCTAATGCACAGCCTTTTTTGGATGATTTAATTCGCATGGCTTTGAGTGATCAGGTTTCGTTTGAGGCTATTTATAAAAAGTACGGCTTGAGGGAAGCAGAAGTGAAGCAGGTGATGAAGCGGGAACTAAAAATAGGGAGTTATATCCAATGGCGGAAACGGGTGCGCAGGCGCCCGCATAAGCACAGGAAAAAGTTTTCAAAAGGGCTTGATCCCGATGTCGGCTGAGTAGGCTTTATTTTTTAGTATTGAAATGCTTTGAATAGAGTTGTGTTAGAAGGAAAACGCCGAGGGTGGAGAGTGCAAAATAGCTGGGGAAGGCGATTAAGCTAATTTGAAAAACTTGATTAAGTGAGGCATTAACCAGTTCGTCTGAGATGGCGGTAACTAAAAAAGAATAGAGGATGCTGACTATGCCGTATTTTGAAAAAGACAGCATGCTCTGAACGCTTAAGACAGTCGCTCGATGTGACTCTTCGCACGCTTTGTGGATATAACAGCTATTCAAATAGATGATCAACTGGTAGGTGCAATAGAGCAGTATGACTGGGAGTATTCCAAAATAGCGAATGCTTAGTGCAATAATGCAATAGGCAATGAGCAGATTTAAGTAACAAAAGGAAAAATTTGTCTTAAATGTAAAGCGTTTGAAGCAGAGCTTGCCCAATGATGGGATGAGGGCAGCGGATAGGGCTAAGCCTGAGCCGATGATGCCGAAATAGAGAATTGGGATATCGATCACTTTCCAATACTGTTGCATCAAGGTGAGAAATTGTAAGATGATGCTCTCTGAAAACATGAGGATGATGAGCAGTAGGAGCACCATCTGCGATTGACGAATCCATTTTATCGAGGCAAAGGCTTTTATGAAGGCTCCTTTAAAGGCGTCTCGGAATGTGCTCTTCACTGGACTCTCTTCTTTAAAGCGGAATGAGTTAAAAAGGACGAAGAGGGCGGCGATTTGATTGAGCATAATGGGTAGTTTTAGGCAATCGGCTTGGGTGACTGTCCCAGTGTAACCAAAAAATCCACGGATCGACTGAATGACAGTTGGATCGTAAAGCATAGCTCCAACTAGAAGCACGAAGACAAAGTATAGAGAGGTGTAGCGCTGTGCCTTTTCCAAGGTTGTCGACCAGGTAGATCCGAGCTGAGCCTTTTCAAGTGAATCGTAAACGAGAGCCTCATCCGCACCACTGGAGGCAGCCTCGCAGAGTCCACTGACAATACGGTTGGCTAGAAAGAAGAAAAAGAGTGTTTGACCCCCATCAATGGGAGCAAAGAGCCAAATCAAAAGCTCTAAATTGAGTAAGACGGCGGAAAGAATGACAATTTTTCGGCGTCCGATGGTATCGGCAAGTCCGCCTAAAGGAATTTCAAATAGGACTATCGTCAGTGCCCAAATCGAATTTAAAATGGCAAACTGCGATAAGCTCAATCCGAAATCCAAGAAAAGCAGGGTGAAAACGGGATAGTAATAGCGCGCCCGAAAAAAAACACGGTATAAAATGAAGGTTCGGGCGTTGGCTTTTGCAGTGCTGGACAGATCCATATTCAGGCTTAGAGGTTGGCTTTATTGTGCCCAATCCGGTCTTACTTGGTGGAAGATTTTTTTTGAGTAGCGATTCGGAGCTATTGAGGATTGAATCGCTTGAGAAAATGCATCGCACTCTTTTTCTAAGTCTTTGAGGATGTGCGGGTAGGCCCCAGCTAGATTTGTATTTTCTCCGGGATCTTCTTTTAAGTTG
>MDSZ01045873.1_pt1 | contig 20656 bp, 10 predicted proteins | sample 811201 | NCBI WGS metagenome assembly MDSZ01 (sample SAMN05326647, study PRJNA326480) | marine metagenome | isolation source: seawater | place: Indian Ocean: North | collected 2010 | reverse complement strand
CCTGCAAGTAAACCAATAATGGACATGTTTGATGAGGTCAAGCCTGACATAGTTATTTCTGCGGGCGAAATATTCTTAGATAAGGCAACCAAATTCGCAAAGAAAGCTTACCCAAAGACAATAATGATATGTGCAGGGCCTATTGAAGATTATCTAGTAGAGCCTAATTTTTGTATCGGGGAGTATCAGCACAAGAACCTACCTCTATTGGCATTTGGAGATGGCCCAATGGTAGGCAAGATAGGGAACCCTTCCGTAGAACAACATCTTAAATCTGATGTGGTTTGTATAACAAGTAATATACGGGAGTTCACGGAGCTTGATAATCAGATTATCCAGTACCTAGGCAGCATGAGCAGTATTGTATTCAAAGCATTTGGAACAAATAAGATCCCTGTCAAAAACTATCTTGGAATTGTGGATCACCAAACTGAGGCGGATGCAATTAACTCAAGTAAGATTGTTCTTGATCTTGACGGAGGTAGCGGATATGATGGGCTATGGTTAAAAAAGAATGTAATAACAACAAAACAGATTGATTTCAGCACAAGAATCAGCAACGTTTTAGAATGCAAAAAAGCTCTTGATGAAATATTAATTCAAGAAGAAAATCCAGCCTTAAGATCGTTGGTGCAGACTAGAACCTACTTCGACTTGGCCTGTAATATGTTTCGTTTTGTAGGACTAGAGGATCACGCCAATTTTATGCTCAGAAAAAAAGGAGAACTTCTATGATAGGTATTATTGCTCCAATCAGTACGACTAATGAAGATTTCAAGTCTATATCCCAAAAGAATAATGACTATTGTGTATTTGGCTCTACTTCAATTCCTACGGACATTGATTTAAATTACCTTCAAATTATAAGAGTCTACGACTTCAAAGGGTCTATGATCTGCTCGAATATTGAGACTGCTCAGATACTCATTGATCTTCCGCTTCCAAAAAAGAAGTACTTTTATGTAAAATCATTTGAGTGGGAACAATTTAAGCTAGTAAATTATAACGATCTAAAAAAGATATATTTGAATGACAGTATTGATTTAATAGCTGCAAATGAACACATTTATGAAGTATTAACAAAACTTTTTAAAGAACCTAAAGCAATATGCAAAGACTGGGATTTTAGCAAGTTAGAATTATGAATATAGATAAGTACGAACGTCTTACAGACAATCAAAAAAAGAAGTTTCTTGAAGAACAATACCATAAGCAGAGACTAAGCTGGATAGCTATTGCTGAAAATATGCAAACTTATCCAAATAAGCTTAGAAGGGAAGCGAAGAGGCTTGGAGTGGACTCAAGAAGCAAAAGTGATGCTCAAAAGATAGCACTCAAAGATGGTAGATCAACTCATCCCACAGAGGGGAAGGAGCATAATGAAAAGACAAAGATAATGATCAGTGAGAGCCAAGGAAAAGTTTGGGACTCTTTGACAGATCGAGAACGCTTGGCAAGGTCGGAAAAAGCTAAGGATGCTTGGGACAGGAGAAGCGAAAAAGACAAGAGATCAATTATACTTAAAGGCAGTGAGGCAATTAGAAAGGCATCAAAAGAAGGATCTAAATTAGAAAAATTTATACTTAATGAGCTAATAAACAGAAAGTACAGGGTACAATTCCATAGGGAGCATTGGCTAAAAAATGCAAAGCTAGAAACTGACCTATATATAGAAGATCTACTTACTGTGATTGAGATAGATGGGCCATCTCATTTTTCTCCTATATGGGGTGAAGAGAACTTATTGAAGAATCAGAGATCTGATTTAGAGAAAACAGCACTTATATTGGAACAGGGAATGGTGCTGATAAGGATAAAGCAAACTAAAAGAAGTTCAAATAGATACTTTAGAGAAATCTTAAGCAATCTAATTGAAGTTTTAGATAGGATCGAGAATAATTTTCCAAAGGAAAGTCAGAGGTATATAGAATTATGATTAAGAAGAATGATTTAGAAGATTTAGTTGAAGCTCCGGAAGAGGTAGTGGCTGAGGAAAGTTCTGAGCCTACGCCAACAAAGCAAGACTGGAGTGAGTATGTCTTAGATGCTTTAAAAGACCATGAGCTAAAAGATGGAAACCCCACCGTAGACGGCCTTAGAAGAGCCACTGAGGCAGTGTTTGGTGAAATTGTTCGCTCTACAAGTGAAATTCACAATCATGATCATGTCAGAGGTGTCTGCACAATTAAACATACTTTAGAGATACGAAAATACGAAACCGACACTATAATAGTAGTAGATGGTTGCGTAGATGTTAATAGAGGGAATATCCCTCATCCTTTCAACCAGCACTTGGTCGCTACGGCAGATACAAGAGCTGAAGGAAAGGCTTTACGTAGAGCTCTTAAGTTAAGAGTTGTAACCGCCGAGGAGATGCAAAATTCAGATGAAGACGACACTTTAGCATCGCAGGAAGTAATTACTGATCAGCAAATATTAGCAATTAATCAAATGTGCAAGAGACTTGATGTAGATTTAGTTTCTCTTGGTAAAACAAGCTGTCCGAATATAGAGGACATTAGATCAATCAGTAATCTTCAAGGCAGAATGCTACTGTCATCTTTATCTGAGTACCAAAGAAAGCCATCTTCTATACCTGAATCGCTAGTTGGATACAAGTCCAATTGGCGCGAAAACTTTGATTCTGGAGGTAAGTAAATATGAGAGCAAGAATAAAAGCGTCTGATGAACTATGGTTTGAGGCAGATGCTGAAACAGAGGAAGATCTCTTTAAGCAGGTTGCTCGTGTTCAAGAAGTCTTTAGGCACAACTGCTGTGGAAAATGTGGGTCTCCTAATGTCAAGTTTGTTTGCAGACTTGATAGCTCAGAAAATGATTGGCTTGAAGTAGTCTGTCAAGATTGCAGGGGAAAATTAATCTTCGGCAGGACTAAGAAGGGCGGTCAGATATATCCAAAGATAAGATGGGACCAGCTTTCTGAGAAACAAAAAGAGCAGAGAGCTAATGAGAAAGTATATGCAGATAAAAACAGAGGATATCTGCCAGACAAAGGATGGTTTGTATACAAGCCACAAGCTTGATATAAGCAAGTTTTTAAAACGGAAGGGGGTTTTATACCCCCTTTTTTATTTATCTTCTTTATTCTTATATGGGAAGATCTTATTAAGGAAACTTTTCCTGCTTCCACAGCCACAGCCGCCTATTCCAGCGAGCTTTTCTATTCTTTCTTCAGAGACACCAAGGCTGCTAAGAATCTTTGACACTGTGTCTCCAAGCCCTTCCGAATATTTATCAACATTCTTCTCGTCTATGCCAATCTGCTTCATCTCTCCTATAACTGCATTAGCTATAGCATTGTCACTTGCAGTTGCGTCAATAGGAGACTTTTCTTCAGGATCATAATTCTCCATATTCTGCCTTATCTTTTCTTCTTCTTTCATCTTCTTTACCTCTTCTTCGGTCATTAAAGAAACAAAGTAGTCTCTGTATTCCTGACTAGAGCTGCACATGTCATAAACTTCTTGACACACCTGTTTTTGATATACACTGCAAAATCCAGCTCCTTCACATTTGCATTTGTCAAGCCTATTCATCTTTTACTCCATAGGGGAATATTTTATTCAGCCAAGCCTTTCTCTTATCGCATTTGCAATCTACACCAGCAACCTCAGAAACAATCTTCTTCGTGATTCCAAATTTACCTAGTATCTTTGTAACAGTGTCTCCTAGTCCCTCTGACGGCTTATCGGATAAATCTACTCCGTTGTGCTGCAATGCCAGTATAGCCTGATCTACGCTATTGGCTTTTTTATCAAGCTCTCTTTTCTTCAGATACTTTTCATCCTGCAAATCTCTTCTCTTAGAAAGCTTCTGCGCTGTCTCGATAAAATAATCCCTATGGCCTTGATTTGACTTGCATCTATCATGCAGAGGTTTTGTCATGGTCAACTGAAGTATAGGACAATACCCCGGCTCAGAGCACTCACATTCGTGGAGGCCTTCTTTATAGTACTTAGAATACTCTTCATCAGAAAGTTTTTTCCTTTTCATATACAATTCCTTCATTATAGCTTATTGTTTTTTTAGTGGTCTGTTCAAAAATTCCGTGAGCCTGCGCGTTATTGCTTTCTACAAATATATCGCAGTCTTCTAGACTTTCATATATATCTGCTTTATAAATTATCATCTCTTTACTAAATTTGGGGACATCTCTTCTAGGTGCATTAGAAAGCTTTTTAAACCAGAGAGAATCTGGAAACATGAAGAGGTCCTCATACTCTATATTATATTTTAAAAGCCAATCCTTTGTCTCAGATAAAAATTTTTCTGATCTTGAAGTTATAATAGCTCTACACTTTTGGTCTTTAATATTACTAACTATAGGTTCTGAATTAATAATTGACTGCACGTATGATTCATCTGTAGGGTATTTTGCTTTTTCCAATTTAGAAAAAATGCCATCTATTTCAAATGCGGCTCTACTGTAATCTACATTATGCAGACAGAACTTAATCTTATCTTTTTGTATGGGATCTCTATTACTCTCTTTCTTATTCAAATCATTAGCAAGCTTATCCCTTTGACTATCTGGCCATCTTTGACAAGCATTCCATAACGGAGTAGTTACTGTAATCCCAAGATAGTTACAAAATCCAGTATCTGAGCAATAACATGGCATTATGGTCCGCCTTTTGGGCATGGAGTATTAGGTGTTATATGGGCTGTGATATCAACGGTTTTTAGCGGTGCAGGAGGAGTCGCGGTTCCATCTACAACAGAGCAGCAATCGCAATTAAAGTAAACATCTTCAAGCTTGTAACTCATGACCCAATTTTCAGGATTAATTGGGTCCTCATGATTATCGGGAAAGCCACAGCTTGAACTCACATGTTCCCAAACAATACTATAGCCCTCAGCATGAGTATTCCCGGCCCCTGCGCTTTGGTCGGGAGGAATTGCCTCTGCCGCACCATAATAAGCATCCTCAGCTAAGCAAGAACAGATTTGTGTATTATCGGCGATATGCCTAGGATTACTGGGATGGCTATAAAATTCTGTACGAAATTGATAAGAACAAGTTTTACATTCTCCTTTGAAGCTGCTAGCTGCCATTGCAGCATTCTGATAGTCACAACAGCAAAGGCTAAAAATAATTCCCATTCCGTGACAACTAGGATCATCTTTAGCTGGGCCGTCAGTGCAGTAATAAGCTGGAGCAGATGCCCATTTCTCATACTTGTGCTGACATCCAGAGGTCGGACATTCATCATTGTCGGGGGTTGTGTTGTAACACGGATTATTTGCTACATTGGTTGAGGTAGGATTTGTATTACAGCAGTAATGAGACATAAAGTCATCTCCAGCCGCCACTAGCGTAACTGTTAAACCATCAAGCGCTGGGCAAACAGGGCTGCTCAAGCTTACTGTTAAGTCGCACAAAGGAGGGCAAGTACAACAGAATGGAGGACATGTATCGCAATTGTCAAAAGTCCTATTTGTCTCAGTACCACATCTATAGCAACAATGACAACACTCCTCTCCTCCTCCCGGTCCTGCCATTATGGCCTTATGATTTGGATAGGTTGGGTCGTATGACATTTTTTATTCCTTTTTATTAGACTGGCTCTACCCTAGTATATGCCTGCAATTGCCCTTCACAGTTATACCAAGGATCTACTCCTGTAAATAATCCACACTTTGTGAATTTTAAATCTTTATATGCAACTATTAGGCCACTTCCTCCAGAACAGCAAACATCTGCGACCACAGTGACTCCCGGATGCCCTGCTCCATCTCCACAGAACGGGTTTATATTTATTTCTACATCACAAACACCTGTGTCGTTTTCTTTCGTACCTAGAGTTCCGCTAAGTCCACATCCAAGTTTTATAGTTTCAACACTATTTATAAATTCATCTTCAGCACCACAGCCAGAAGAAACAGAAAGAGTTGTCTCTATCATTCCATAATCTTCATAGGCTCCTTCTTTGACTCTATATACAGCGATTCCTGCCCCACCAACAAGACCTTTACAAAAAGTATTGGTGCCTCCGGTTTCAAGCTTGCCTTTATTGATACCATCAACCCATCCCTGAGCCTTAGATTGAGCACATGTAAGACTCGTAGGGAGTAAGCAGGTCCCGCTCGACTCCATATACAACACAGGACAACTACCATCCCCATCACTCAGAGTGCCTGCATATCCCCTCATTCCGCTTCCAAGAACAATCCCACCCCATTCCGCATGGCAGCCTCCTCCGATTAAGCTAGGGCTTCCCTGATCCAAACAGCCTGTGCTAGCACAATCTAAAGTAGGTATGCGAATTTTGAGCAACGTTCCTGTGCCACTTACGCATGTAGCGCAATCAGAGTGATGACCCGGAGGAGTAAGATTCGTAACCTCCTCAGCGACTAGACCATAACCCATAATTATTTTTCTATTTTCCCAGCACCCTTCATCAGGGCGAGCACAACCATAAGCCGCTGTCTCAAAACAAACTCCACTATTATACCAGCAAGGATTGCTTGAAGACCCTATCAGGGGGAAGTACACGCAATAGGTGGTGTCGTACACAGCAAAGAACTCATCGCCGGCAAGAATATCTGGATTGAAGCTTGGATTTTTTACTTTAATCGTTCCAGCAAAAGTATTTCCATTTGCATCATATACTGGATTAGCCGTAACTCCCATGTCTGTAACTACGACATCATCTTTTTCTCCACCGCTAGGTATATCTGTTGCTGCTCTTGCTCTTACCATTTTATATTGCAGAGGACTTGTCCAAACACCTCTAGATCTATCAAATCTTAAGTCAACAGGTGCGACTGGCCAAGTATGAGGCATTCTTAAATGATAATCTAGAAACTTATCTTTTAGTCCAACAGACTGGAAGGTTCCTCCAGAGGCTGCAGCCTCAGTGTCTATCTTATTCGGTATTGGCTTTCCGTCCAAGTCATAGCCCCATCCGTGAATCATCAGAGGGCCTCTCATGCATATCGACCTTAGTCCTCCCGGATATGCGTTCCCATCTCTTTCATAAGCATCTAAATGCATGATTGAAGGAGGGGTTGTTCCATGTGCAGCTATTGATATATCTGTATGATTTCCTACAGCAGTAGGATTATCTCCGTGCTTATCCGTCGTTTTTAAGGCAAAAGCATCTAAATAAGTAGTGTTAATTATTAAAGGAACATAGTCAGTGGCTCCGTTAAATGGAGGATTAATCTGCCTTGTCTGGTGTGGTCTCTCAGAATCACAACTATCCCACGGAGCAGAGCTAGTCAAAGTGGGGTATGAAGGTAGATTTCCACCCGCTCCCGGAGTTTTGAATGGTCTAAATAAAGCATCTTCAGAACCTACGGCCAAGTCTCCCCATCCTACACTGCCATCAAGAGCATGGGTTCCTTGCTGCAAGCTTCTAGAGCTTTCGCTGACGACGTTTGTACCAACGGTTCTCTTATCTGTATTTATATTAGGGCCCTGATGCTGCTGACCTACTTTAATATTATTTGCGTTGGTAGCATTCTGCTTCCTCTTGTTCTTTGACATCAAATTCTTCAGAGATCTAGCAGCTCTTCCTTCTGCAGCAGCTATAGCTTTTCTTAACTTCTTTCTTTCTCTGTCTGCTCTAATTAAATCAGCTCTTAGTTGACCCATCTGTTTAAGTCTAGCAGCATTTGCTTTAGCGAATCTACCAAATTGAGTAGTAAATGAAGACAGTGAGTAAGAGGTTGTGAACCCATTCGCACCCATACTAATTTGTATATTTGTTATATTAGGCAGGAAACCAGCTTGAGGGCCTTGAGTAAGTTGAAGAATGTCATAAGTAAATCTTGTGGCATCTATAAAAAAGAATACTGTATTTTTACTGACGGTATAAAATGTATCTTGAGAATAAGTAAGATAGGAGCCTAATCTTTGGGTTGGCGTACCGGGTAAGCTTATAGCACCTCTTTCAGCAGCTTGGGTTCTGATCATAGTCCCAGCTATCTCTATCGCCGCCGCATTCATTCTAGTCCAGCCACCGTATTCCCAAGGTACTAATGCATCATTAGCTTCAAAATGAACAGGTCCCGGAGGTCCAGCATAATTGAGAGGCCCATATCTTTGCATCATACTCTTCATTGGGATAGCCGCTTCGCTGGGAGTTCTTCTCTTTGGAATTATAGAGAATGATGAGTCAGTCCCTTTCTGATTATCAGGACTAAATCTCAAGGCAAAGTTCAATTTTTCTATGTCGGCAGCAGCTACATTGTCGTTGTATGCAAGCTCTATTAATCCGCCAAACTCTGGATGTATACCAGCTAGTCTGCCCTCAAGTCCACTCATCTGCACAGGATTTGTGACTTTTATAAGTGCAGTAGCGTAAACATCCCCTGCAGGGTTGGTATATATGACTGGCTTCTCTTCTACGGTAGCTTCCGTATACAAGCTTTCAATTCCAGCCGCAGCGCCAAGAGTTGGAGTAAAGGTAATAAATTCTCCCTCTTTTGGCTGAGTTCCAGTCTGAGTTTTATAATATCTAACAAAAGGCTGAATCTTATTAGTATCATCCGAGAATGCTATAAGAGGGTCGTCTGGCAAGCAATCAACAGAATCAACCAAAGGAAGTCCAAGTACATCTGTGGTTCCTTGCATTGGCCAACCGCCATCATTAGTCGGCATATCTGAGTACTGAATCTGAACCGAATCTTCTTCTGTTTTATAACAAACATACGGGAGTTGTACTAAGAACTGCTTTCCATAATAGGTGTCTGCCCAGTCTTCGATATAGCTGTGAATTTTTTTAACGTCACCATCCCTGACATCCTGAACGTCTTGATCTGGTTGAAATGCTATCTTGGTAGACAACAGAGCATTGAGATTTTTGGCTATATATTCTCTAGTATATCCATTGCCTTTTATACCATCAAAGGTTATCTGCGGCCCTGTAAATGAGAGTGCCGTCTTAAGATGCTGGCCAAAAGGAGTATTCTTGATAAAACAATGATTAAACCAAGAATCAAAGTCTCCTAAAGCCATCCTTATTTCAGTTTCTTTTATAACTATATAATTGCTAGCGATTGGTGTTGAAAGCGCAAGATTTAGAGGCCTAACGTCTAAGCTAATTTGCCATTCGTAGTTCACTCCGTCATCAGCTAAAACCTTTTGCGCAGAGTGAAAAGCACCTTGGGAGTCAAGTCCCCAATACTGAATTATCTCACCTAAAGAAATTGGGTTATTAGTCTCATCTTGCTGATAAATAGTCTGTCTATAGCCACCATACATAAATACTGTTGTAGGCTCATTTCTAAGTTCATGCCCGATATTCTTAGCAATTACGTGACCCTCATTGGTAGGGTCATTTATCATACCTTCTATCGTTCCTAGGGATGGGCACGAAGCTCTTGATATAGTCCTTACTTTTATATATTTTTGGTTTTGTTTGTTTACTATTAACTCAATATAAAAATCGCAAGCAGCTTGTCTACAGGTCTCAGTAACCAAGTCCAAAATGTTAACGCTTGGGCCGGCTATTCTATAATACTCCGGTGCAAATGGAACCTCACTTATATCCAAATAATAGCCAGATACTAAACCTTCATAAATACCATGACCATCTCTAAAACTAGATACAGTAAGATCGTCTGCTGAATTGTATAGCAGACCGAATCCTTCTCGGGTTCCTTCAAAATCTACAAAATCTTCCCGCAGGTTTGGCCCTCTCATGCCAATCATACCCCAAGGAGAAAACTTTATCTCAGGGTCCATAATTTCATTCGAACTCATTCCAGCTGTCTTACCTACTTTTTTATTGAGTAGATAAGGGATGGCGTCTTTCAAAAGATTAAATGGTGTACCAAGTCTATTATTTCTAGAACCTCCATATCCTCCTGCTGGAGAACCAAACGTAGCTCCATTCACCAACGTGTATGGACATCTCTGAAGGCTATGAAACTCCATCCACCCGTAAGCGTTTATGATATTTATCATAGGAGGATTAAAGCTACCGTGATAAACTCTATCAGCATAGTCGCTTACTATAACTTGAGTCTGCTGAAGCAAGGCTCTAGGGTCGGTTATCTGAACAGTATATACCGGGTTCCCATTAGTGCTATGGTCTACATTCCAAGATTGTATAATTCCCGAAAACTCAAATATGTCAGGATCGCTTGGATTAAAGGTCTCTCCTTCTTCAGGCTCTCCTCCAAGTCTAAAGTAGACAGGAGATCCTACTACCGGCCTTAAAAATCCGGGATCTGGCTGTCTCGTCTCTCTGTATTGGCCGGGCCTAGGAAAATACACCTTAGCCGGCTCATTATCAGGAACCACACAAGGATCATCTACAAGAGTCACAGTAAGAGTGGAGCTCTGCTCATTCATCCCAAGAGAGCAGCTTACAGATTGTACAGAGGACCCTAGGAATATAGTTTGTCTATATCTACCTGTTATATTCTGCGGGCCGCATGAATTTCCATGAGGTTTTGGCATTATGATTCCTTAATTATTTATGTTCCATCGTCGCAAGGTGTGTAAATCCATCCAGCAGATAGGGTATATCTTCCCGTCCTAGGGTCGTAAGTTTCATTCTTAGAAGTTCTATAATAAGAGCCGTACGCCCCACTTATACCTAATTCAATCTCATCAATATATCCTTGATACCAACCAGTTGGAGAACCTATCCAAAGGTTTGGACCTTCCTCTGTTTTACCCGTACAAGGGCTTATTACTTGACTTGCACTTATATATCCTGTATGAGGAACAACTAAGGCTTCTATATTGACATCAGTTTGCTCTGCGGTTTTAGTTCCTATATCTTGGAATAAAGGTCCTTGCGTTCTTCCCAATACGGTTAGACTTGCAAATATAGGATCTGGATGTTTTTTGCTGACTGTTATTGATTCTGATAAAGCTCCAGAATAACAGTTTTCCGGTCTATTACTGTATGATATATTATAACCAATAGTGTTCTCATATATATTATAGCTGAAACTCTTGCTAATTGGTTCTGATTGTAAGCGTAAAAGTTGTGTTGCAGGGTGTGCAATTCCACTGTAGACAGTTTCCGCCCTATTAAATATGGTTGGCTGGCCCCGCTCATAGAAAGCGTACTTTGGATTAGTGACATCTACCCCAGTGTCGTGGTATAAAATCTTATCCAAATAAAACTGCGCCTGAGCCATGCCTTGGCCCATCTGCATATTCTTATTTGCTCCACCATAGAAAGGAGGCTGATAGTCTGTTCCGCTAATTCCGCTTGCAGTTAGATGACCTGAAGTTGGAAGACCCCAGAATGTTTCTAAGCCCCGAACCTCTCCTTGAATATTTACTGTGATCAGTGCATCCTGAAGAGTGGCTTCTGTATCTACAGAAAAAGTTTCAATTGCATCTATGCCAGACGGAGTTCCTGAAGGAACAAGGTTGCCTGAAGTAGGAGTAGCGTAAAAAGTATCGGTATAACTGTAACTACCACCAATAAGGCTCATGGAGTGCTCTCGCGCCGTATGAACTATTCTGAAACCACTGGCTTTAGCTATGCTTAGGTCGTTTCCTGTTGCTGCAGTTTCATATATAAGACCGCTAGCTACATCGAATAGACCTCCTTCTCCCGGAAGCCCTTCTTTTAATATTGAACCTGAAGCTAAGTTAGTTAGCCCTTGCATAGTTCTAGAGCTAGTTGTTCTAGTTATTTCTAACCATAGAGAAGTAATCCCAGTGCCAAATACAACATTCTTGGAAGCAAAACCTATATTATAATCAACTTCTTTTTCAGCTAAGTTTCCACCAATATAGTCATATTCAGTTCCTGTCTTAGCACCAAATGGCCCATCAATACCAGTGGATAAAGCATTAGGGAAAAATATCTCAACTGTATAATTAGCCCTCTTAACCCATTGGTCAGGACTATCAAAACTAACATCTCTAACTATGCAGCCAGAGTTCGTGATAGCATAACCGCTGCACAAAGGCCCAGTTCCTAAGAAGGCAGCTTTGAAAACTTCACCAGTTTTATTAAGAGCATATAGAAGGTCATCCTTTGCTCTGAATACTGACATTGCGTTAGCTATACCATCAAAGTTATGACCGTCAAGAACAGGCTTAACTCCATTAGGATTATGGTCTGCTACATCAGCTGTAGAAAGGCCAGTACCAGCAACGACTCCGGGCAATAGAGTACCTTGAAGAGTTACTACATAGCCTCCACCAAGCGTAGCGCCATCATTAGCCTGATATTTCTCTCTAGATACTGTTACTAGAGGAGCTGGCTTGAACTGGTAATCTCCATAAAAAACTTCGGTTCCGGTTAGTGGCATTTAGATTCTCCTTGATTACCCTAAATTATTACTGTTGCCAAAGCTTGAAGACGAGTCTGGGCTTCCCAAAGGATTGTTTTGAGTAGCTAAGTTTTTAATTTGTTCTTTCATAGTTTGTATTTCTTGACCTACAGAGTTAAGTATTTCTTCTTGAACAACTGCTTGAACTTTATTTAGTACATTTCCTGCGTTTATTACAACGTCTATTCTATTTGTTGTAAGCTGAACTTGTAAGGTTTGTCCTAATAAATTTTGTATTTGACTAGTTACATTCTCCATTCTACTTACAACACTATCTGTAAATGTTCCAAAGTTATTCGTAAATGACTCAAGTCTAGTTACAGTTTCATCTGATATTAGAGGGCCAATTCCTTCAAGTCTAGAAATTATATCCTCTACATTACCAGAAGATTCATCACTAGTAGGTTTGTATGTTGGTTGTCCTGAATTAGGATGTGGATCTATGGGCGCAAAATTAGTTGAACCTCCACCAAATCCGCCTCCGGAGAAACCGCCATTTCCGAAGTCCCCTGTTGCTCCTCCACCACTAATCGGACCAGTTGAAGGTGGCAAGTCGAACGGGTTTTGAGGCCTGTAGATGGTTCCATCAGTTCCCTGATCGGGAACGAAAGTCTGTTCTCCCGGACCTTTTACTGGCCCTTCATCATAAAGTATAGGTTTCTCAGCAGGAGTTACTGCTGTCTTATCACAGAACTGCACTGAGAGGCATGTTGATTGCAGGAAGCTTATGAGGTCTCCAATGGTTGCGTCTTGATCTGATGGGTCCCAGATAAAGCCCATGCTTTCTGCGGCTTTAATCCCTGCTGCAAGATTGCCCTGCTGTTTGACTGGCATTTGTCCGGCCTCTTGCTTTGCTTTTTCTTGTGCTGCTTTTTCAGCTGGGTTAGCGGCGTCTTGGCCTCCCGGTCCAAATCCATACTGTTCTTCGAGCTCTTTGATATTTGCATCTAAAGCTTCTTTTTGAGCAAGTATTCTAGCGGCATATCCTTTAGGATTCTTAGCTGCTAGTGCTGCAAACTCAGGATCTTCTAACTGTGCTGCAAACTTGTCTCTATTTCTTGTCATTGTGTCATAACGTTCTTGCCCAGCTCTTCCAACTCCTAAGTATAGAGGGCCTCTTCCCGGACCAGCAGCTGATCTCTGTGGTACTGGAGAGAAGCCTGTCATATTACCTTCTTGGTCTCTCATTGGAGTAGCCACAAAAGGCCTTCCGCCAAGTCCTTCATAAGGCTGACCTTTTTGTATATTATTAACTATTCCTTTTATACCATCTATAAAACCAAAAATATTGTCAATGCCAGTTTTTGCAGCATCTACATCGCCTACTGCGGACAGTCCTGCTCTATTTTCCTCTATTGTAGACTTGATCGCATCTTTATCAGTAATAAAGTCAACAAAGGTTTTGCCTTTCTCTATCAAGTCAGAACCAACTGTCTTTGCAGCATTTAGAAGAGCGTTCCCAATAGAGCCTAATATACTATTTTGAATATTATTAGCCTGATCTGCAACTTCATCTCCTATAGCGAGATCTCCTACACTGATTGCAAAACATCCACATATACCTCCTATTGCCTTAACAAGCTCTTTATTTCCTTCTTTAATAGTGCCGGGAAGCTCTCCTTCATCTATAGGTATTTCTGAGATAAAGGTTGGTCCTCCGGGCCCTTTTTCTAAAGGAGGGAATGGCTCAAGACCGCCCGGTGGTTTTGGACGTATATCTTCAGGAGGGATCTGCCTACCGGTTTCTGGGTCGATTGGGAGTGGGGCAAACTTCTTTTTTGGATCTAATGGCGAGGATCCCCGATGCGGTGGCTCTTTAGGTAGCGTTTTGCCCGGAAGAATTCCGGGTCCTGAATCGGCGCCATCAATTGGAAGCCCAAGGCCCGGCACTATACCTTCGATTCCACCCGCAGCTAATTCGTTCAGACCCAATATTTTTCTAGGAGAGCCCGGATCTATACTTTGTAATCCGCTTTTGTCTGGCGTTCCGAACAATTTAGACAATAATCCAAGTCCTGTGCTAGCCTTTGAAACGGCTGCGCTGGCAACTTTACCGGCACCCGGAAGCAGATTAAGAGCAAATTCTGCTTTAGGAGCATTCGAGGTAAAGCTATCAGCAAAAGCTGCAAACATCCCCCTTGCTTTATCCAGCGTGCCGTAGGGCTCTGCATCCGGAGACATTAGCGGAGTGACACCAGTAACAGAGAGCGGCTTTGGCGCCTCAAAGTCCGGATTGAACGCGCCGCCACGGTTGCCTTTTGGGCCTGTGCCGGGAATGAAAGAAGGCCTAGATGACTTAGGAGTAACGCCCGGTTTTGGAACCCCTATTTTTGTAGGATCAGTAAGGTTCTTTGGATTACCCAGCCTACTTTTAGGCTTAGGCCGACCACCTCGCCCATCAGGGAGTAAGTCAGCACCGAGGTCAACACCTTGTAGAGGATCTGCTGGGTCAACAAAACCTCTGCCGGGAACATATCTGGGAGATGTGTCTCTTGGAAGAGGCGCTATTCTTGAAGGAGGATCTGAAGGTGTTGGTACGCCTCTCTCTATTTCTGAAGGGTCGGGAAGAGATCCTTGATCTGAAGGAGTAGGATCAATTACTATTGGAGGGATTCTACCAATCTCGTTAGGGTCTTCTTTGGGGCCCGGAGTTGGAACTGGATCTGTTGGAATCTTTGGAGGCTCAGCAGGTGGAATTTCTGGAACAGGCTTTTCTATGATAGCTTCTTCAACATCTTCTAAGGTAACAATAACTGGCTTGAATATTGCGGCGAAACATCGGCACAATCCATTTATTAGCTGAACAGTCATCTTTTCTTGAGGATCTACTTTGTTCATTTCAATCTCTTCAAGAGGACGAGCTTTACCTCCTTCGGTAGAAGTACCCGATTTATCTACATCTGCAGCTCTATTTCTATTCTTAAATCTTTCTCTAGCAGCAGCAGCTTGATTTTTGAAACGTTGTGCAGTAGCTCCTACGCCTCCGGGACCCATGGATCTAGGACCACCACCCGGAACAATTTCCATTGCAGAACCGAACTTGGCTGCATTTTTACGCCGATTATACTCGCGCTCCATATCTGCATCTAATTTGTCACGACGAGCTTGTTCAACAGGATCTACTTCTCTGTAGAGTGTATCAGGGTCATCAAATCTATTTTTGAAACCACTATAATAGGTAGTTGAAGTTTCTGATGGTCTACCAAATCTACCACCTCTTCTAAACTTAGCGGCTTGCGACTCAAGCTTTGCAAGCCTGTCTTTTCTCGCTTTTTCTGTAAACTGTCCCTGACCACTTCCTGTCTTTCTCTCTTGGTCTGAGAACATGGCAGCTTGTTCAGGAGTGAGATTTCTAACTTTCTTATCAAAGTCAGTAACTTCATAATCCGCTCCTCTTGTTGCTGATTTGCGAGCTTCATTCACTCTTTTTTGGTTCAATACATCTGCAGGAAGTAAGCTCTCTACATACTTTTCAAACTCTTCCTGTGTCATTGTGCCACCCTTGGCAATGGCATCTGCATAGAACTTCATTGAGTATGCTGCAAGCTCGGCTCCGTTAATAACCCCTTCTGCAAACTGCTCGATAGAACCTTTAAGGTACTCGGCTAAATTGCCGAACGCTGCGAATGGACCTCCTCTTCCTCCATAAGGGCTAGGCGTAACTAGTGACGAAGCGTCTATGCCTCCTGTGGGAGTTGGTATTATTAATCTCTTTCTAGGCGCTCCTTCCTCGTCAATATTTTGGAAGCCTTGAGCACCTCCTCCTGAGAAGAAGTCTCCTATTCCGGAAGTTACAGATTCCAAAGCTCCTTCAAGCCCTGATTTGATATCAGATATCATTGAAGCGCTACCCATAATACCGTCAACAATATTTCCAACCGTATCGGAGATAGCTCCACCTATTGCGTCACCTATAGCGCCTAAAGTGCCCGTCCCTTGAGCTCCGCCCGGAATATATGGAGGCTGTCCCGGTCCGGGATGTCTTGGGCCGCCGGGAGTAATTTCCATGACGCCATCAGGATCTAACGGTTTAGTTCCTCCGCCGCCACCAGCTCCACCGCCACCAGCTCCACCGCCACCAGCTCCTCCTCCAACTACTTGGCTAGGAGAGATGACCGCCTTTGCGATATCTACAGGGTATCCTGCTAGAAATGCAATCAGCTTATCTATGCAAACACAAGATGCATTGGTAGGATCAGTGTTTTCTTTAATTTTTTCAGAAGAATCAACTAATTTAGCCTGACCTTCTTGAAGCTTCTTGAATTGATCTTTTAACTGCTTTGCAAGACCAGAGATTTCAGGAGATCCTTGTTTCTGAATAATGCCCATCTGTGTCAAGAGTTGTTTTTCTTGAGATAAATTCTTTTGTTCGTCGCCCAGTAAAGATTTAAATATTTCCATCGTATTGGAAATCTTATCGCCAGTCATTCCAAAGTTTTCGAGCATCAAGGAAATCTTCTGCAGCGATCTTCTACCGCCCGTTCTTCCCTCTGCAGCTTCTACACTTCCCTCTTTAGCTACTAAGTTTGAGAATTCTTTAAGGGCTTCATTCAAGAGCTGACCTTTAAGGGTTCCTATTCCGCCTGTAAGACTACCGAGCCTCTTCTGGAATACTGCGTCAAGCTGTTGCCTTACGCTTTGTGGGCCTTGTGGTCCTCCTCCCATTGAACCTTGCTGCATTCTAGTCATCATATTTTGGATTATGCCGCCCTGACCTATCATTGCGTTAGAATTAGCAATAGCGTCCATTCCATTTCCACCGCTGAATTCGCTCATGGCGTTTAACAGCTCAACCAAGCCTGCGAAATCCATACCGCTAGCAACATTTGCCAAGTCGCCCATACTACCTATGGTAACAGATCCGCCATTTCTGGCCATAGGGATTTTACCCTTATTATTCATAAAGTTTAGAGCAGATGCACCTATTGATGCTGCCGATCTCTTTCTTATGATAAACTCGCCAGCTTCTGCCTCAATTAAAGTTCCTCCCTGAGCATGAGAACGACCGCCAATGTATCCTCCGGTAGCCTGAACCCCGACTTCCCCCGGTGCTGTGTTCGAATCAATATTCTGCAATATGCCGACCATTTGTGAAGTGTTGGAGGCAGTCTGGAATGCTGCTCTATCTGAAAGCTCTGTTCCTCTCTCTTTTAAGAGCTTTTCTAACACATCTGGAGATGCTCCGACCTTCATAAGCTCGTCGAGGAAATAGTTCACTGCTGCTTCATTACGCTCAGCCGCTGTATCGCCCTGTACCGTGGCTTGTTGGGCCTTTTGACGAGCTAATAAAACAAGACGATCAATCAGCTCGCTCTCGTTCGCGTTTGCAATGTCAGTTGGAGCAAAACCCCTAGGAACCCTGCCTTGGAAGAGTCGGTTCAGATCCTGACCGCTTGGGAGTTCTGTTCTAAAGATTTCCTTTAGTTCGTCAAGACTTTTATCTGCGAGGGTATTTCTTAGCCCTGTTTCAAAGTCACTCAAGATTTCTGAGAATAGCCCGGTACGTTTAATCTCGCCTGTATCTGTTGTTTCGAAGAGTTCTTTTGTTGGATCAGTTTCTCTTATTTCAGAGGTTGTTGTCTGCCTTATTCTTCCTACTCCAGCTCTTCTAGCTGCTTGGAGTATGTTTTCTTCTTTCACATTGGCATCAAAATAACCGCCTCCAGTTATATCGTCTAGGAGCTCTTGAGCCGTGTACATAACTGGCTCGTTACCTAATTTCCCTCTATCATAAATAGGCTTTTCAAGTCGTAGATTAAGCTCTTTGGCAAGTGCTTGTATAGCTTCCTCAATGCCCGGCACTCCAGCATTTATCCCCTCCTGTAGTGCTCTAAGTAGGTCTTCTTCATTTCGGAAAAATTCAACTTCTCTCCTTGTGCGGTCAATTCCTACAAGCCTATTAGAAGCCGCTACTTCCTTGGCAGCCTCTTCTTGAGCTTTAATTGAAAAATCATTAAACTTTTGACCAGCTTCATTGAACTTGCTTATAAGAAAACCTAGTTCGGTATTGACATCTGTAGTAAGATCACTTAGGGTCAGTCCAAATTCCGCTATAGCTATTTCCGCGATTGCTGAAGCATCATCGAGCCCATCAAACATTTCACTAGCACCAGAACCTAGGAATTTAAGCTGGGCTTTAATTGCATCCTCAATAGTGCCCGCAATGTTTTCAGTGTCTTCAAGTAGTGCATTAGCCTTAGCTTCGGAAAAAGCGTCCACTGCGTCCATAATATCCCCAACACTAGCATTCATTCCTAATCCGAACTGTTCTAGCATGGGTTTCATTAAAGCGGGGAAGTCTGGTGCTTCTATATCTTCAAATCTCTTACCAGCAGTTTCCATCGACTTAGCAATATTTTTTAGAACTCCGTCTAAATTGCCGGTAACTCTAACGAAAGATTGCGCAACAGCTGAAGTAAATATATCAGGAAATACTTGGCTAAATCTAGCAAAAAAGTTTCTCTTTGCTCCTGCTATTTCTTCTTCACTTACCCCAAGACTTCTCAGCATAGGCGCTAGTCTAGCATCAAAGTTTCCTACAAGAGAGGCAAACTCTCTCATGCTGAGAGTTCCTCCGGAAAGAGCTTTGCTAAATGCACTGAACGGCATCATTAACTCAGCCAGCATTTGACCTCGCTTAATCGGGTCTGTCTCCCCCTCTACTCTTGCAAGCTGGTTAATAAAGAATCGCGCTTGTGCCTCAGCATCCATTTGTGCTTTTTGAACATCTGAGAGTGTCTGAGTGGTCGCTTCAAGTATTTCTGTTTCGTTTATAAGCTGGTCGAGTTTCTTAGTCTCTGCCATCAAGGCCTTTTCGTTGTCTGCAAGAGCATCAACAAGAGAAAGTGCTGCTCCGCTGAATATAGTACCTGTAGATTCTAGGCTCTTCCTAATTTCATCAGCTGTCATATCAGCACCAATAGCTGGCCCGCCAACTAGTGCTAGTGCATCACGAAGTCTCTTACTCTCTTCTCTTCTGGCTTGAACTGCGGCGGCTTGATCTGCGGGATTTAGAGTTATATTACCCCTTCCACGATCTATAGCGTTAAGTCTATTTATTAAACGGGCGTTAGCTTTTTCAAACGCATTACTTCCAGATCTAAACCTATCTAAGGCTTTACTAGTATTCTCTACAATAGCATTGGCTTTTACTGACTGCTCTATTCTAAACTTCTCAACACCGATGTATTGATTGACAACATCAATAAGCTGTTTCTGTGCTTCTATTTGAGCCTTATATGATTTTTCAAGAGCCTCTCTTATCTTATCAGCACCTTCTCCAAATTGATCTATTATCTCTTGGAATCCGCTACCTTCTTTCAAGATGTCATCTAAGGTTACACCAGCTCCCTGTCTCTTAATCTGAGCATCTAGACCCTTCTCTAAGCCCTCAACTATTGACGGAGGAAGTTTGCTTATATCGACTCCCAGATCTTTCACGACATCTCGCAAGATATTAGCAAGCTGAGTTCCTGTCTGGATTGTACGTCCGCCTGCTCTTTCGCTTAGGGCTTTTGGTATATCTGGAATTATTTTTCTAAGCTTAATAGTATCCTTCAAGCCTTCTGTATTTGCTCCAGTAACCGCAGCTATTCTCTCTATACCTGCGTTTATAGCCTCTTCAGAAGAACTTTCAATGTCAGTAAATGGATTTACAGTGGATCTTCCCGGCTGCATAATGCGTCCACCGCCACCAGTCATATAAGAAACAAAATCATTTACTTCAGAGCTAAACAGACCAAATCTTGTAACGGCTGTTTCCATCATCTTAGCCATAAGCTCAGCGCCGGCTACAAACAGCTGAATGCTCTTAGTGACCTGATTCATCATTCTATCAAGTTGTTCCTGAGCAGCACGCTGATTTATAGTGCTTATAATAAGCCTTTGTTGCTGTACGGTATATGCTTGTATTGCGCCGGCAGCTGCTTGGGCTTCTGACGCTGTAAGTCCTGCTGTTTGCTGTAAGGTATCTAAGTTGTCATTTAGTTCAGCTACATTACTGAAGTCAATTCCTTCAGCGCTAGCTGCAGCAAATAACCTCTTGACATTCTCGTCTGACGCTTTTACTGACTCTATAAGACCAGCTCTAAGTTTAGTGTCCAAGAAATTAGCAAACGCCCTGCCTTGCTCGCCAGTAGAAGTAAGAACATTTTGAAGAAGCTGGAAGTTGGCACCTACGGCAGTGACTGATGAGCCAAGACCAGTCAGTGGAGCATCAATTGCAGTTAAAGCTTGGAATAGATAACTTCCGTCTGGTATAGAGGTTACAAAACTTTCTACAATTTTTTCAAAAGCCTGATTAACCTTTTCTATCATCTTGTCGCTGACAGCAGCAAGCAATCTATCTGCTGATTGCAATGCGGCCTCTGCTCTATCTCCT
>MDSZ01068178.1_pt1 | contig 20663 bp, 14 predicted proteins | sample 811201 | NCBI WGS metagenome assembly MDSZ01 (sample SAMN05326647, study PRJNA326480) | marine metagenome | isolation source: seawater | place: Indian Ocean: North | collected 2010 | reverse complement strand
TGGCGCAACATACAGCTGAGCGTGATCACCATGGGACTGCTTGACAAGGCCAACTCAACAACTCCAACCGCCCCTGCAGCCGCCCCTGCGGCCGCTCCAGCCGCTGCACCAGCGGCCATTCCGGTCGCGGCCGTCGCGGACCAACCGGCCGCTCAACCCGCGAAAGCGGCCAAGGCAAAGAAGACCAAGAAGCCCAAGGCACGTCCCAAGGGCTTGCCCAGTGAATTTGAGATCGCTCCGGCAACGGCACGATTCACCGGGTCTTTGGCGAATTTCATCATCAACTACGGCTTGTTGGTTGGAGCGGCTTTTGTGGTCGTGTTCGTGAACTCAACGGTGGCCAATTCTGCCTCCATTCTTGGAGCCATGGCCCTCTACATCCTCAACGTGTTTGTGATTCCTGTTCGTTTTGGACGCAACGTCGGCCAATTCGTGTCCCGAACCAAGTACATCAGCGCCACGGGGAATCCTCCGATGAAGATTCACGCCGTGCTCAACAGCATGGTCGGCTTCCTCTTCCTCGTTGGAGGCATTCTTGTGATGTTCAACATGAGTGAATTGGGCAATGGCGGAGAGACCAACGGAATCATCTGGTTCGCCGTGGGCGTGGTCATGATGTCCTTCCTGATCGTCGACCGTCAATTCAAGCGCGCCAGTGAACTGAACCAGGGCATGTTCGACCGGGCCTTTGCCGCTTACCTCGTCAAGCACGTTCCCGTTGCCAGCGAAGGAAACGTTGGCTGGAGTGCACGTCTTGAGAGCATGGGAGACTGGGGCGACCGATTTGCCCAGCGTCAGGCCCAGCGCGAAGAAAAGGCGGCAGAGAAGCGAGCAGCCAAGGCTGCCGAAGCCGCGGCCGCTGCGGAAACCACGGCAGAACCTGAGGTCACAGACGTGGACGAGGAAGAAGCCGCGGACGAAGACGCTGCATGACGCATGTTGGCGAGAATCCTGACCAACCGCCTGCTGGAGGGCCCCCCGAAATCAACGGCCCCTCTGATCGATGACTGTTGGCCTTCATTCATCCGAACAGGACCTCACGGACCGTATCGATTCCATGTTAACGCACGTCAAGGACCAGCGCCTACGGTCATCGCGGTTCATGGTTGGACGTCTGGTGCTGCCCACGCTCGAAACCGCACTCAAGTGCTCGCTGATGCTGGGTTCAACGTGGTTCTGCTCGAATCCCTGGGGCATGGAACGTCCACGTACAACGCGGAGTGGACGGCACATTGCATTCTGGATTGCTTGGAGGACCTCCTGGATGGCGTCTTCGACGGGTCGGTCGACCTTTCGGCCACCGATGTGTTCCTCCATGGCCATTCGCTTGGCGCCTACGTCGTGCTTCGCTCCCTCCGAGGCCGACACGGGAATCTCGTGCGTGCGCTCCTGCTCGAATCACCGATGACGTGCTATTCTCCAATCCTTGACGAGGCCTTGGCGAATGTGACCTGGGTACGGTGGATTCCGGGTTTTCGAAAGCGGTTGGAACGTGCATTGATGGCACGATGGAATCGCTTGCATCCAGAGGTGACCATCAACGACATCTCGGACGTGGATGTGCCTCGATGGAGCAAACCCGATCTTCCGACCTTCGTGATGCAAGCCGATCCAGACCGCCGCCTCGGTCCTGTTCATTTGGACGCCCTCCTGTCTTGCGTTGACTCTGGCCACCTTGACGTGTGGAAGTCGTCCACCTTGCGCCACAGTGGAACTTCGGAACATGCGCTCAGGGATGAAGCCATGATGGCATGGCTTGCCTCAAAGGATTTCATTCCTCGCTGCTGAGGGCCGCTTGCTCTCGTGCGTATTCACGCATGTCTTCGACTTCGTCCAGCTCGTCGACGATTTCTTCACCGATGAGGGTCTCAAAGACGTCCTCCAAGGTCACCGCTCCTTCGGTGCCACCAAATTCGTTGGTGACCAGCGCAAAATGTTGTTTGGTTTCGAGGAAGAGATCGAGCGCTTCTTCGACGCTTTGTTCCATTCGAATTCGAGTGATGGGTTGCATCAAATCCTGCATCGTGGCACCGTGCTCGTCGTTGGACGAAGAACGGAGGATGCGCGAGCGCAAGACCAGTCCGAGAACATCATCGCTTCCACCGCCAAGGACGGGCATACGGGAGAATCGGAGGACAGGCATGGCCTCGGTCACTTCCAGCACCGTTGCATCCGCGTTCACGGTTTGCATGACGGTACGCGGTGTCATGACGTCCTGGACCAAGATGTCCCTCAGCCGGAGCAGGTTGTGGATGATGGCCTCCTCATCCTCGTTCAACACGCCTCGCTCCTCCCCCAAATCGGCCAACGCAGCGACGTCATCACGTGAAACGAGGTTGAGTTCCCCCTTTGGTAGGACGCGCTTGAGGATCTGGATTGGAACGATCAGGACGGTCATTGACCACACCACGATGCGCAACAGCGATCCACATGGTCTTGCCAATTGCTTCCAATAGGCTGCGCCGATGGTCTTGGGCACGATTTCTGAGAGCAGCAACATCGCCAACGTGAGCAGGATTGAGGCAAGGGTAAGGGCGCCATCCCCGTAGATGAGTTGGACTTGCGATCCGACGCCAGCGGCCCCCATCGTGTGGGAGATGGTGTTGAGGGTGAGGATGGCGGTCAGTGGACCTACAGCATCGTCTTCCTTGAGCGAGGCCCAGAGTTCGCCGGTTTTGCTGCCGTTGTTTTTCTGGACGGCCACCCAGGTCTGGGTCACGGAAAGAACGACGGCTTCGAGGATCGAGCAGAGGAAGGAAATGCCCAGCGCCAAGACGACATAGAAGGTCAGAAGGCGAACGTCTCCGCTCCCTGTGGCGTTGATGGCGGGACCGGCCGCCGCGAGCGCTTCGAGCACCATGATGTGGAAAGCCCCTGTCAGAGACATGTCTAGCAGAGGTTCAATGCTCATCAAGATGACGGAGGCTCCGCGCCTCAAGAAGGCCTAAGTGATGTGGCCATGAGCCGCGAACGGATGTCCAGTTCAGACCACGTGTTGATTTGTGTGGCGTGGCCCTATGCCAACGGGCCGCTGCACTTGGGTCACGTGGCCGGGTGCTACCTTCCACCTGACATTCAGTACCGCTACGAGCGTGCGAAGGGGCGAAAAGTCCTGATGGTGTCGGGCTCCGACGAACACGGGACCCCCATCACGGTGACCGCTGAACGAGAGGGGATCTCTCCTCAGGACGTGGTCGACCGTTTCCATGCGGTCAACACCCAAGCGCTCTCTGACCTCGGATGCGCATGGTTTGAACACGTTGACCGTAGAGGCATTGAGTACGGTGGGGCGCTGTTCAACCGAACCACCGATCCGGCTCACGCTGAGCGTGTTCGTCAGAACGTGACCAACTTGGACGCCGCCGGATTGTTCGAACGCCGTTCAACGCCGCAATTCTTCGAGGTCCACGAGGACGGTGGACGATTCCTCCCAGACAGGTACGTTGAGGGCACGTGTCCGTCGTGTGGCGCTGAAGATGCAAGGGGCGATCAGTGCGACACGTGTGGAGCGACGTACGAATCCGTTGAATTGACCAACCCGCGCTCGAAAATGAACCCAGAACGGCAGATTGAGGTCCGAGATACGGAGCACCTGTTCTACCGCCTCGACCGTTTTCAAGGCGTTCTGGAGACCTTCGCTGCTGCCTCGTCGAACACCTGGAAGTCCAACGTTCGTGCGATGACGAAACAATGGTTGGACATGGGGCTTCGGCCACGTGCCGTCACACGCGATCTCGCCTGGGGCATTCCTGTCCCCTTTGACGACGAAGATTGGGATGGTAAGTGCGTCTATGTCTGGTTTGAAGCGGTCCAAGGCTACCTCACGTGCGCTCAAATTTGGGCTGAACAGCACGCTGGAGGCCATGCCCTGGCCAAGGAGGCATGGCGGGCATGGTGGTGCGTGGACGAGGAAGGAAACAGCCCACGCCACCTGTACTTCCTCGGGAAGGACAACATTCCATTCCATACCGTGATCTGGCCTGCGATCGTTTTGGGTCTGAACATGACCCAGCACTCCACCGATGCACCGTCTCTACCAGGTCCTGGTGACCTTGCATTGCCTCACGACCTGCCCGCGATGGAATACCTGATGCTCAGCGGCGGACAGTTCTCTAAATCACGCAAGCATGCCGTGTGGCTGCCCTCCTTCTTGGAACATCACGATCCCGATACACTGCGTTACTACCTTTCCATCAACATGCCCGAAAACCACGACACAGACTTCACGTGGGAGGATTTTGTTGAGAAGGTCAACTCGGAATTGATTGCAGCCTTCGGAAATTTTGCCCACCGTGTGCTTACCCTGACCGTCAAGTTGAGGCAGGCTGGGCTCGGCGAACTCCGCGATTGGGACCGTCCGGAAACCTGGGCTGAAGACGTCCAGGCATGGCATGCGCAACACGACGCCGTTGGCCAGTCGCTTGAGTCGCACCGCTTCAAGGAAGCTCTCCGCGGAGTCATGAACATCGCTCAGCAAGGCAACGGTGTGGTGCAAAGGGCGGCTCCTTGGGTGGCCCTCAAACCGGATGCTTCGGACGACGTCCGAGCGAGCGCCTTCGCCGGCCTTGCCCTGGCTGCGCGAATGCTGAAGGGCATCGCCATCACCATCCAACCCTTCCTTCCTGGTGCTGCTCAGCGCCTTTGGTCGATGCAAGGCCATGACGGTGAGATCAGCGAGGTGCTGTGGGACGACGCCGTCGACATGTCAGACATGATTCCTGCATCGACCGATGAACCTACGCCTTTGTTTGAGCGACTCGACATCAAAGCCATCCTTGAGCGTGAAGGAAAGGTGGCGGAGGCTCAGCCCAAGGACGAACAACCACAGGTGGGAAGCGTCAAAGGAAGTCGACGTAGCAAAAAGAAGGAGGAACAAACGATGGAACGAGAAGGGATCAGCACGATTGAATTTGAACAATTCATGGCCGTCGACTTGCGAATTGCGACCGTGATTTCTGTTGAAGAACATCCGAATGCGGACCGTTTGTGGGTGGTTCAACTGGACGACGGAAGTGAAGGAGGCCGCACCATCTGTGCAGGACTCCGCGACATCTACAGTGCAGAGGATTTGATGGGTCTCCAGGTCGTTGTGGTGGCCAACCTCGCACCTCGAAAACTCCGCGGTGTGATGAGCGAAGGCATGATGTTGGCCGCTGACGATGAAAACGGATGCGTCCGGTTGCTCACGGTCGCCGACGCCATCAGCAACGGTTCTCGAGTGCGCTGATCACAATCGAGAACGGACGGCATCCATGCATGCCCGACCGAGGGTTCGAATCCGTTCTTCCATCCCGGGGAGCGCCATGCGCATTGATTGCCCCATGTCTTCAGGCAGGGAATTGAGGTTGATGATGACGTTAAACACGGCGCCTTTTGCTGCAGCTGTGGCCATCAGGGAGGCAACCCCTGCGTCGCTTGCTGCGTTGCCGTTCCCACGTTCGGCCATGGCCAAGACATGTGGAAGCAAATCGCATGCATGTTGAGCGGTTTCGAACGGGACCTCCGCTGCTCCCAAGGTGGCGGCACGAATTTCGCCCCGTCGTGCGGCCTTTTCTTCGTCCGTTTCTTTTGGAAGCTTGAAGGCAGCAACCACGGCATCAAAGGCCGCAGCATCCGAATCAGCAAGTTCAGCCGCTCGAGGCATGACCGCGTCTGCCGCCGCTTTCGCCTCCTTTGCATCGTCATGCGCATCGGACCAGCGTTCAGAAGCAAGGGTCAATTCCGCCACCATCGACAACAGTGCAGCGGCTTGGCCAAGAGCGACGGCGGCGACGGTCCCTCCTCCAGGTGTTGGGTCGGAGGATTTGATGGCCGCTTCAAATTCCGACAAGGTTGCGTCGGACCACGTCATTCAATCGCCTCCTGCAGGGCCCATTCGATGATCCTATTTTTGGCCTCAAAGGGGCCAAATGCATCCAACCCCAATCCTGCGATGGCCGCCTCAACACGCTCAGCATCGCTCTGTGCTTCGGGAGCATACCATCGGCCTGCCTCAAGCATGCTTTCCAGCGGAACAAGCCCCACGAGTTCGCTGCCTGTGACGTTGAGTCCATGATCGGCGGCCAAACTCCGTACCGTCTCAAATGTGTGCAGCAGTCCGCATGATTCGGCGTTGGTCAAGTTCATGCTGACTTGAGAGATCTTGTGTTGCTCAAGCATGACGCCCATGCCTTGGACGCTGTCCAACATCCCAGGGACGCGCAACTTCCCATCGCCATGCCGTGCAACAATGCGGCCGCTGCCTCGGATGATCGTTCCAATCATCTTCGCCACGCGCGCGTCGGGCTCTGGTACGTTGACGTTGTAGGCGATCAGGACCGGGCGAGCTCCGTAGGTGTTGCCGCCGCTTTTCGCCGCCGTCTCGTCCCATGATTGAGGGCCAAAATCAGGCCGACGCGTTTCGTGATGAGGGGTTGGAGCACCGTCGCTCATCCTCGCTTCGAGGCCCTCGTACTCACCTTTCCTCAAATTGGAGAGTTTGCGTCGCTCTGGATGGCTTGCACTGGCGCCGTACAGAAAGGTGGGTGCTCCGGTTTCTTCGGCGACGCGCTTCGCAACATGCGTGGCCAAGGCTGCACAAGCGTCCATGTCGATGCCCTGAATTGGGATGAACGGACAGACGTCAACAGCACCCAATCGAGGATGTTCACCGTGGTGCTGGCGCATGTCGATCAGGCGAATGGCTTCAACGCTCAAGCGCACAGCTGCCTCAGCGACGGCCTCTGGTTGGCCGGCCATCGTGATGACCGTGCGGTTGTAGTCGACGTCTGGCTCAACGCTGAGCACTGAACATTCGTCCACTTCTGCAGCGCGCACCACGCGATCGATGAGGTCGCGGTCCCGACCCTCCGAGATGTTCGGCACGCACTCGACGACAGCGTTCATGACGCCTCGGTCCGACTCAGCCGTCCTTGAACGTTGGCTGCCTTAGGCGTACAGATGGGTCGGGTCCGTTTTGGTTCCAGCATGGGCGCGCTTCTCAGCAATCTTCCCAACCGCGTCCTTGAGGTCGGATTGGCGGACTTGAGCGCGGCCGTCACGGATGGCGATCATGCCGGCTTCAACACACGTTGCCGCGAGTTCTGCACCGGAGAAGCCCTTGGTCGCACCCACGATTGAGGCAACGTCGACCCGTCGAGTGGACATCTTTGAGAGATGAAGGTCCAAGATGGCCTTGCGTCCTTCGTCCTTCGGCAAGCCGATTTCGATCACACGATCAAATCGACCTGGGCGGAGCAATGCATCGTCAAGGATGTCCGGTCGGTTGGTGGCGGCAATGATTTTCACGTCATCCAGTTGATCGAAACCATCCAATTCAGCCAAGAGTTGCATCAACGTGCGTTGGACTTCACGGTCACCGCTGGTGGATCCGTCCAGTCGCTTTGCACCAATGGCATCGATTTCATCAAGGAAAATGATGCTTGGCGCCTTCTCCTTGGCCAAGGAGAACAACTCCCGCACCAAACGGCCGCCTTCACCGATGTACTTCTGGGCCAGTTCACTGCCCACCATGCGGATGAAGGTGGCTTCCGTCGAGTTTGCGACGGCTTTGGCCAGCAAGGTTTTCCCGCATCCGGGCGGGCCCACCAAGAGCACGCCCTTCGGAGGCGTGACGCCCACCTTGGTGAACAGGCCGGGATTCTTCAACGGGAGTTCAACGGCTTCCTTGACGAGCGTGATTTCGTCTTCAAGTCCAGCCACGTCACTGTACGAGATGTCTGGCGCTTCGATCATTTCGGCTCCGCTCACCATCGGGTCCCATGCATCATGGAGCAATTCGATGATGGCCAAACTGTCTTGGTTCATGGCCACGCGGGCACCAGGGCGCAAATTTCCAGCGTCAAGTCGTTCGTTGACGGCGACTTGGAACACCGTACCGTTGGACGATTTCACAATGGCCGTGCGTGGACCCAGCATGTCTTGCAGGGTGCCGATGATCATGGGCGGGCTCTTTAGATGCGCAATCTCATCTTCGAGCCGCGTGGCCTTCTTCCGCAGCGCACGCACGTCACCTTCCAGTGCATGCCGAGCCTGATTGAGGTCCTTGGCTTGCTCCTGCAGGCGACGGATGTTCCGTTCCAACTCCACGAGGTCATCGGCCTTCCCGACGTCGCCTCGTGGACCTGCATCCACTTCGGACATGGTCATCGACTCGCTCCACGGTATAAAAATTCGAAATGTGAAGCCGGAAGCCGTAAGGCCCCCCTTTGCATGGAGGTGCCATGGGTGAGTGCGAGGTTTGCGGGGCGATGAACGTCGGAACGCGCACGGTCCCCATGGGTCGCACCAACGTTTCTGCTTGTCACCGTTGTGCAGAACGCCTCGGGGCCGGTGAACGGAACGTCGCACCTGGTCTTGCACAAGCCGCTCGGCGTTCGCCAGCACCACGAAAATCGGCAGACCGGGGATTGATGCGGCGGACCGAACGTGTGTTGGCGCAAGACTTTGGTCAGCGCATCAAGAAAGCGCGCTCGTCCAAGGGATGGAGCCAAGAAGAGCTCGCCAGAAAGATGGCAGAGAAGGTCAACGTGGTCAAATCCAGTGAGTCCGGACGCCGGCCGACGGACGCCGTTGTTTCGAAATTTGAGCGGGTGTTGTCGATCAGTTTGATGGAAGAATACACGCCAGAAGAACACCGGCAAATCGGTGGCGGTGGTGGTGGGGGATTCACCCTCGGCGACTATCTGAACGGAGCGCGGTGAGGCCTTGCCATCCGTCGCCGTTCATGCGATTTGGTTGGCACAGGACGACCCGAAGAAGAACACCGCCGTCCGCGCTTCAAAGCGGGGGGACGTGGTGCTTCACAAGGACCTCAGACGTGTCCCTCGTCGAGGCGTGTTGCTGGATCCACTCTGCGGGAAGGTGTTCGGCCCAGAAGACCACCATCTGTTCGAATCCGGTGCTTTGGTCGCCCTTGACTGCAGCTGGGCTCAGATTGATGCGTCAGTGGCTTCCATCGACCGGCGCACACGTCTCACCCATCGCATGCTTCCCTTGCTGTTGGCGGCCAACCCCGTCAATTGGGGGAAGCCAGGGAAGTTGTCAACCGTTGAGGCCATTGCAGCCACGTTGATGCTCGCAGGTCACACGGATCAGGCCGAGCGCATTCTTGGTTGCGTGCGCTGGGGCGGGCGCTTCCTTGAACTCAACGCGGAACCTCTGGAGGCATATGCAGGCGCGACGTCCTCCTCTGAATTGGTGAACCTGCAATTCGAATTCTTTGACATTGAGGGGGAGCCATCATCCGAGTGAATCCGACTGAACGTCATCCGCTGTTGAGGCAAAAGGACGGGCGGTTCGTACCCGCAGCCGACGCCTTTGCCAACGAAGTCCACGTGAGGCTGAGCAGCGAAGCCGGGCACGCGGTCAGCGTTCTTGCGACACCCCAAGACCTCGACGTCTTCGCCGTGGGTCACGCCATGACCGAAGGGTGGTGGGACGGGGATGGACCTGTGCCCACGGTCGACGTCTCCGTGGATGACGACGGATACCACGCGCATTTGCATGGTGCATCGGCGTGGGGTCCACTTCGAGAAGACCGCCACATCCTGCCCTCGTGTGGGGGCTGTGGCGATTCCATGGCCTCGCCACCGGCAGGTCATTGCTTATCCGGAGGTCCCAGCCTTGAGCCTGCAAGCATCACCGATCACCTTCGCGGAATGCGGACGCACCAACCCATCTTCCACGAAACAGGCGGCGTGCATGCCGCCGCACTGATCTCAGAAGGCGGAGCGTTGGTGCTCTGCGAGGACATTGGTCGGCACACAGCGGTCGACAAGGCCATTGGTCGCTGGAGGATGCAACGGGAGTCAGAACGGCCTTCAGCCCTTCTTTTGTCTGGTCGATGCGGCTGGGATTTGATGGCCAAGGCCGTCCGTGTTGGCCTCAAGCAGATGGCGTGTGTCGGGGCCATGTCCGGCCCAGCGGCAGCGTTGGCTCGTGAACATGGAATCTTGGTGATGGGCTTTGCCAGCGGCAACGACCCGCAATTCGTGGGCCCATGGCCCTCTGCGGCCACAAAGGCTTGAATCCAAGGGAGTGAGGCCATGTCCATGGAGGAGCACCCGGGACGAACGCCGGATGATGCCCACCCCCTCCGAGTCGGCAAGCCCAAAACACGGGCAGCAGGATTGCCCGCTGTCATCTCGAGCGCTCAACATGGCATCTCAAGGATGGGTGTGCGACGAACGTGGAAGACGCTTCGTACGGTGAACCAGCAGGAAGGCTTTGATTGCCCAGGTTGTGCGTGGCCTGACCCAGATCATCGCTCGGGGTTCGAATTCTGTGAGAACGGTGCAAAAGCTGTGGCGGAAGAAGCCATGTCCGCGCGTTGCACACCAGAAGTCCTCGCGTCAAAGACTGTCTCAGAATGGGCCCAGATGAGCGATTACGAACTTGGCGGTCTTGGCCGCCTGACCCACCCTGTCATCCGCCGAGCCTCGTCCGACCGCTACGAATCCATCGCATGGGATGATGCGCTGGACATGGTTGGCCAACGGCTTGCTGACCTTGAGGAACCCGATCGTTCGGTGTTCTACACGTCCGGTCGCACCAGCAATGAAGCGGCTTTCCTGTACCAATTGATGGTGCGAAGTGTGGGTACCAACAACCTTCCAGATTGCTCGAACATGTGCCATGAATCGAGCGGAAAAGCACTCGGGAGCACGATTGGCATTGGGAAAGGCACGGTTCGGTTGTCGGATTTCCCCAAGGCCGACGTTATCATGGTCATTGGACAAAATCCCGGCACCAACCACCCGCGCATGCTCACGTCCTTGCGCGATGCAAAGAGAAATGGAGCTCGTATCATCCACGTGAATCCGCTTCCAGAAGCCGGCCTTGAACGCTTCAAACATCCTCAGGATTACATGCGCTTGGACCTCTTCGATGACCAACTCGCCGATCTCCACTTGCCCGTGCGGATCGGTGGAGACGCAGCGCTCCTCCATGCCCTTCAACATCTGGCCATCACCGGTGGTGCGGTGGATGCTGCCTTTGTGGACGATTCCACCACCGGCTATGACGCCTTGGTGGAAGCGCGTCAGGACCTCGATTGGGAGCGCGTTGTGTCGGACACAGGCCTCTCACAGGAGGCCATTGAACACGCGGGCACGATGCTCAACGAGAGCCGCGCCACCATCGCATGTTGGGCCATGGGATTGACCCAGCATCGCAACGGGGTGGCCGTCATTCAGGAAGTCGTGAACTTGCTGTTGCTCGGCGGTCATGTGGGCAGGCCGGGCGCAGGATTTTGCCCCGTACGTGGACATTCCAACGTCCAAGGTGACCGTACGGTCGGCATTTGGGAAGCCCCCACTGAGTCCTTTTTGGATGGCCTGGAACAGGGGACTGGCATCACGATGCCCAGGCACCATGGCTACGACGTGGTCAACGCCATCCGCGCCATGGAAGACGGCCAGGTCGATGTGTTGATGGCGATGGGTGGCAACTTGGTGTCCGCCGCTCCAGACACCGACCGCACGGCCGCAGCCATCGGAAAGGTGGGCCTCGTGGTCCACGTCTCAACGAAACCAAACCGATCGCACTTGATTCCGACCAACGGAGATGTGCTGATTCTTCCATGCCTTGGTCGGACGGAACTCGACGTGCAAAACGGGAGCCCTCAATTCGTCACCGTGGAGAATTCCATGGGTATCGTCCACCGATCACAGGGAGGCCTCGAACCCGCTTCTGTTCACCTTCGCTCGGAACCGTGGATTGTAGCAGAGATCGCCAGCCGAGCTGTGGGGCATGAGTCCATCAACTGGCCAGAATGTGCACAGGAGTACGACCTCATCCGCGACCTCATCGAAGCCTCCATTCCAGGGTTTGAGCGCTACAACGAACGCGTCCGTGAACCCAACGGATTCGAATTGCCCAACCCGCCTCGGGACGAGATTCAGTTCCGCACGCCGACCGGCCGTGCGGCGTTTACCGTCCACGACTTACCGGTTCTTGAGCCGCAGCACGGTGGTTCGCACATCATGATGACCCTGAGGTCGCACGATCAGTACAACACTACCGTGTATGGATTGGAGGACCGGTACCGCGGGATCAAGGGCAACCGTCGTGTCGTGTTCATGAACGCCGAAGAGATGGCTGAGCGTGATTGGAAAACAGGCCACCGTGTTGATCTGATTGGCCATTGGCAAGGCAAGGAACGACGTTCGGACGATTGGTTGCTTGTCCCCTATGCCATTCCCCGCGGGAACCTCGCCAGTTACTTCCCAGAGGCGAACGTTTTGGTCCCCTTGGATTCGACCGCAGATGTCTCGAACACGCCGACCAGCAAGTGGATTGAGGTCAGCTTCGCTGATTCGGGGAATCAAGTCGAAGAGGAATGACGCTTCAAGCGGCGAGGCACCGCTCGTGGAGGCAAGCGGGTGGGTCGAACAACCGCCGGTCATCAAGGTCAACCAAATCCAATTGCAAGGTGCTTCCCTCACCTTCGAGCACCGTGACCACCGATGATGTGGAAGCCGGCAAGTAATCCATGCCGGTCGACGACAAGCTGAGGCGGAGGGTATGACCCGCCTGAACGTCAGCGTCCAGAGGCATGAATTCCATCAGTGCTGTGATGGTTTGTAGGGGTGCCAACCACGTCTGGATCTCATCACCACCGGCGTGGTACCTGAGGTCCATGATGGCGTGGCCAACGTGCAGGCATGCTTCGCCGTCACAGGATTCAAGCAAGGCGTACAACTGTCCGCCCACCGTTGCTGTACGGACCTCGACGTGAAGCCGTGGCGTACCGACGATCTGGATTGTTTCTTGCAAGGGCTCCGACGTCCATGTCGGCCCAGAGGTGGTGTCGGGGAAGACGGTCAAACCACCTCCCTCGAGCGACAATTCGGAACCAAGTTGCAGCACAAACTCACTGGTGTCTGCAGGAGGATAGCGGTCTTCAAGGCGCCATTGGCCGTGATTTGATTGAACCTCAATCCATTGTCCAGGTTGCGGACCAATGTCCTTCAGGTAGTAATCGAACCATTCGTGGAGGTCCTGCATCCAATCGTAGCGGACCATCTCAGGGAAGGCTTCACCGCCCCATCCACCCAGTTCACTGCGGTCATCCAATTGGACCGGTCGGTCAGGATAATCGTGATCCCATTGGCCAAACAAGCCACGTGCTTCGATGCCTGCATCGATCAACCGGTTCATCGTCGGGACCGCCATGTGCGGGTCCACGTTCCAATCGTGCATGCCCTGAATCAGATACACGCTTCCTTTGTAGTTCTCAATCACCCGGTCAAGGAAGTAGCGTTCCGCCCAATAATCGCCCGCGACTTCTGAACCAAACATCCAGGCAGCAACGCCAGTCCCAGGTCCGATCAGGTAATCTGGGCACACGTTCTGATAGTCCTCCTCGTCGCCGTCGAAGCCGTAGGAACCGTACACGCCGTTGTGCATGATTGGTGCACGTGCCTCAGCCGACCCGTTCCTCCACATGAGTTCCTTGACGCCAATGAGTCCCGAGATGGGGACGATGGTTTTCAGGGCTTCATTGCCGTACATCGCTGCCTGCCAAGGCGTGCTGCCGTCGTACGATTTCCCAATCATGGCGACGGCGCCGTTGGACCAATTCTGAGCACCGAGCCACGTGACTGCCGCGTTCACGCCCTCCTGTTCTGCAAAGCCCATGAGGTCCATGCAGTGGTTTGAGCGTCCCGTCCCGGTGACCGAGACTTGCGCGAACGCGTAACCATGCGGCAACAATTGTTCGACGACCATCTGACCCAACCAAGACCCCGGCACCTCGATGGTCGGCGTCTCCACGCTGGGCTCTTGGAAATAGGGCCCGAACTCAGCGATGACTGGAACCTGAACATCTTCGGGTACATCGGGTCGCCAATAGGCCAAGGAAATGACTGGACCTGTCGCGGACGCGCCACCTTCACTCAACGGCAATTCATATTCCACGAACACATGGGTTGAATTCCATTCATTGTCCGTCGCAAGGGGAGTGTACGGGCCCGTTTCCAAGACGCTTCCAAAATCCGACGTCACGTCATAGGGGAGCCCTGCCCTCTCCCACACGGGCACACGGAGTTCGGAGGTGTTCGTTCCACCATCGCCGTTTTCAACCAACGGCGAGGCGATCATGGCCAAGAAAATGGCCACCAGTGAAACGGCCACCGTGGACCCGAGCAGGGTGCCCGTGCTGAGCCTGTTGAGGCCCAACTTCTCCTCCATGCCTTCGGGTGTTTCATGGTCGTATTTCAATTCTCAGCACCGCGTTTAGCATGGACAAACCACAAAGGTCGCGACATAAAGCAAGGCACATGGGGGAGCACGGAGCATGGCAGGAGGCCTTGCGCGACTCCCTTCTCGAGGGGATTCCCGCTGACGTTCCCCGGCCGTTGCCCCTTGATCCGTCGGTGGACCACGCACCAGATCGGCCGATTCTATTGACGCCGCGTCAGCGAAGGCTGGCCCTCGAGAATGCCCTGAGGTACCTCCCGCCCTCCCACCATGCGGCCGTGGCAGGTGAATTCCTGGAGGAGCTTGATCGCTATGGGCGAATCATCATGCATCGATACCGGCCGACCGACGTGCCGATGAAGGCGTATCCAATCGACAGTTACCCCGCAAAGAGCAAGCAAGCGGCTTCCATCATGCTGATGATCATGAACAACCTCGACCCCGCGGTGGCTCAATTCCCTCACGAATTGATCACCTATGGCGGCAACGGTTCTGTGTTCCAAAATTGGGCGCAATATCGGTTGACGATGCAGTACCTTGCGACCATGACCGACCAACAATGCCTTCCCATGTATTCTGGCCACCCGCTCGGATTGTTTCCAGCGAACCCCGCGAGCCCCAGGGTTGTGGTCACCAATGGCATGGTCATCCCAAACCATTCCTCACACGACGATTTTGCCCGCATGAATGCCTTGGGCGTGACGCAATATGGACAAATGACGGCAGGCTCGTACATGTACATTGGACCACAAGGCATCGTTCACGGCACCACCATCACGCTGCTCAATGCCGCGCGTTTGCACCTCGGTTTGGACCCCGAACAAGACCTTGGAGGCGTCACCTTCGTCACCAGTGGCCTTGGTGGCATGTCTGGTGCTCAAGCCAAAGCTGCGGTCATCACAGGGGCGGCTTGCCTCATCTGTGAAGTGAACCCTCACGCGGCTCACAAGCGCCATGAGCAAGGTTGGCTCAGCGAAGTTCACACTGACCTTGATGCCGCCATCGACCGTCTTGTTGAGGCGCGTGATCAGCGAATCGGAGTTTCCATTGGGTATGTGGGGAACATTGTGGACGTCTGGGAGCGTCTGATCGCGCGAAACGTTGCGGTTGACCTTGGAAGCGACCAGACGAGCCTGCACAATCCATTCGGCGGCGGGTATTGTCCAGTCGGACGGTCCTACGATGAGGCGATGGCCCTGATGGCCGCTGATCCGAAGGCGTTCAAATCTGAGATTCAATCGACTTTGGTGCGGCATGCTGCGGCCATCGACACGATGTCCGAACGTGGCATGTACTTCTGGGACTATGGGAATGCCTTCCTCCTCGAAGCCTCCCGCGCAGGGGCAGACTTGGACGACGGCAAGGGAGGATTCCGTTACCCCTCGTACGTGGAAGACATCATGGGGCCGATGTGTTTTGACTTCGGTTTTGGCCCGTACCGCTGGGTCTGCACCTCGGGTGAAGACGCAGATCTCGTGGCCACGGATGCCATTGCTGCAGAGGTCATTCGAGCCATGCTGCCTGAAGCCCCCACTTCCATCCGCCAACAGCTTCTGGACAACTTGCGCTGGATTGAATCAGCCGACGATCATGACATGGCCGTTGGGAGCAGAGCACGGATTCTGTATGCTGATGCGGTTGGGCGTGCTTCCATTGCAACGGAAATGAACAGGGCGGTCGCCGACGGTCGGCTCAAGGGACCTGTTGTTCTTGGACGAGATCATCACGATGTGTCCGGCACCGACAGCCCGTACCGTGAAACGGCAAACATTCGGGACGGGTCGAGTTTCACGGCCGACATGGCGGTGCAGAACGTGATTGGAGATGCGTTCAGAGGCGCCACTTGGGTGAGCATTCACAACGGCGGTGGCGTCGGTTGGGGGGAGGTCATCAACGGTGGATTTGGCCTTCTTCTCGACGGAAGCAAAGAGGCAGAAGCACGAGCACAATCCATGCTGACGTGGGACGTCGAAAACGGAGTTGCACGCCGGGCTTGGGCAAGAAATCCAGGCGCTATGGAAGCCATTCAGCGCGCCATGGAGCGACAGGATGACCTTGCTGTGACCCTCCCCTCTACGGTGAACCAGAACGAAATCGATGCGTGGTTGGAGGGTGCTGAATGAGAACCGTCGTCCTTGATGGTCGCAGCCTCACCTCTGAAGCTGTTCTCGCCGTAGCTGAATCGCGAGCCAAGGTGGAATGTGCACCTGATGCCTTGGAACGTGTTCGGTTGGCACGATCAACGGTCGAGGGCATCATTGAGCGTGGCGAAGTGGTGTACGGCATCAACACGGGTTTTGGCGCATTGGTTAACACCAGGATCAATGAGTCGGACCTCGGACAACTTCAGTTGAACCTGATTCGGTCGCATGCGACCGCCATCGGAGAGCCAATGCACGATACCGAAGTACGGGCCATGATGGTCGTTCGCCTCAATTCACTGCTTTGCGGCCACTCTGGTGTCCACGAAGACCCGCTCCACCAGATTCAAGCCTTGCTCAACCACGGCATCACTCCCGTTGTGCCACGCCTGGGGAGCCTAGGCGCATCCGGTGATCTTGCTCCGCTCTCACACGTCGCCTTGGCCCTCATCGGCGAGGGCGACGTCAGGATCGATGGGCGCACCGTGCCGGCCAAAGAAGCCTTGACCAGCCATGGCTTGATCCCATGTGTCCTTCGAGCCAAAGACGGTTTGTCGTTGATCAACGGGACCAGCCAGATGACGTCCTTGTTGGCCATGGCGGCTGAACGCCTCCACACGCTTCTTCCAATGGCCGATGCCATCTTGTGCATGTCCCTTGAAGCGCGTCGGTGTACGGTACGTCCCTTCGAATCAAACGTGCATGCTGTGCGACCCCATGTTGGCCAACAACGGGTCGCTGCCCGTGTGATGAGGTTGATGGAAGGCTCGCAAAACCTCGCCGATCATGCCGATTGTGAACGGGTACAAGATGCGTACTCGTTCCGCTGTTCGCCGCAGGTTCACGGCGTCACGTATGAACGAGCCTTGGCCCTCAACGCGATCCTCGACGTCGAATTGAATGCGGTGACCGACAATCCGCTGGTGTTCCCCGACCCCGCCAATCCAGGCCCTCACGAAATCATCAGCCAGGGGAATTTCCACGGAGAGATCCTCGGCCAAACCGCAGACAACATGACGTTGGCCTTGTTTGAGCAAGCCTCGATCAGCGAACGACGCATGGATCAGTTGCTGGACCCCGCACGTTCTGGCGGAAGGCCATTTTTGGCCCATCAATCCGGACTTGAATCTGGGTTGATGATCGTTCATTACGTGGCTGGGGCAGCACTTTCTGAACTGCATGGCCACGTTATGCCACGTTCTGCGTTCAGCACGGTGACCTCTGGAGGCCAGGAGGATCACGTGTCGATGGGAGCCACGGCATGCATGAACCTCATGCTGGCCATTGATCGCTTTACGGATGTGCTCGCTGCAGAATTGATGATCGCCGCTGAATCGGCGGAAGACCTCGAATGTCCCATGTCCACGCCGCTGCAAGATCTCCATCGCTTGGTGCGCATGGAGGTTCCCAAACTGAGCACCGACCGTTCAACGGCAGAGGATTTGCGCATCATTGGAGACCGCTTACGCTCTGGCCGTTGGTGGTCAGAACTTTCAGCTTCGACACCCCTCATGGATGAATGAATGTTCGAAGGTTCAGTCCTCTTGCGCCTGAAACTTCGATTCAATGTCGTCCAGACCCGTCAATTGCCGGAGCCTGAATCTGTTGTGTTCCAACTCTGTGGCCGAAAACTCGTCCTTGTGCAAGGTCAAGCGCCGATCCAAGTCAACCGCCCTTCGGACGCAATCTTCGACATGGCGATAGGTGCGCTCTCGTTGCTCTTCCGATTGCATGAGGGCCGCTTCAAGATCGGACACGTCAAAGCCCATGCGGCGCCATTGGAGGATGCGTCGACGAAGTGCATCAAGAGAAAACCCAACCGGAAGACGTGTCAAATGACGCAGCTGGTTCGATTCTGGTTCGTCCTCACGGCTCTCGGTTTCCGTGGAGGAGATCTGCTTGTCAGCAAAAGTCGGACCTCCTTCCTCGACGTCGTCCGTGGTGGTTCTTTGTGCGGTAATGCGTGGGAGGATTGACGCCCATCGCGCACGTTCATGTGGAGCATGTGCGCCTTCGTCGATCAAGACGTACACGTCGGCATCAATCTGAGATGAAATGTCGTCGAGGTGAATCAACCATCGCGCCACGTCGTCCGTCGAAGGGCCATGGATGTCCAACACGTCAATGATGTACGCCGTGGCTTTCGTGGTGTTCTCAATGAGGTCATTCGTCACGGCCTCCTTCGTGGACATCAACCGGCCTTGACCAGGCCGTGGGGAGCACCATGCGACATCAATCGACCAACCCATCGGGCGATAATCGTGGTACCTGTCGGGATGACGGGTGAGGATTCGGAGGCGTGGTGCCCGGCCTTTGTCTGGTGTATCGGAGGTCAAGGCCTCCTTGATGGCTGCCAAAGATGCAAGTCGCGGCCGACGATCTATGCTCATGCCCACAACCCTGATTTCCCGTATCCCGCCCCGTGAATGATTATATCGTTCCTTGATAACCCGCAAAGGGGCTTCTCCATGACCGACGACTCAACGCAAATGGCCGCGTGCGGTGCCTGTCAGGCCATCATCCCAATCGACTCCGAAGTGTGCCCGGAATGCAACGTCCGTTTGGCAGGCGAGGAGCAACGTTGGGAATGTGGTGCGTGCGGCGAATTGTTTGACCATCAACCACGCTCTTGTTCGGCGTGTGGCGTCGTCTTTGTTTCTGACGACGTGGTTGACGTGTTGCGCACTTGGATGAAGGACAACCAGATGTCTGCTTTGGACATCTTCGGCCGATTCGACGCCAACGATGACAACGTCATCGATGCGCAGGAGCTCAAGGACGGCTTGCTGGCCTTGAATCTGGCAGCACTTCCGCCCTCAGAAGTGGACCGGTTGGTGGAAACCATCGATGAAAACGGTGATGGAACCATCGATTTGGAGGAACTCCAGGCCATTCTTTCCAGCGGGTCCATGCAGTATGCGGAATCCGTCCTTGAACGTGTGATGAAGAAGCACGGCATTTCTGATGCCGACGCTTTCCTTGAGTTTGCGCGCTCCTTCGATGAAAACGAGAATCGATATTTGGATCAGAAAGAACTCAGCAAGGCGGCTGAAGCCTTCGTCAGCCAACCCGAACCAGATGCTGGGGGGCCAGAAGAGGAAGAAGTTCCCGACGCTGAAGAAGAGGTTGAGACCGAAGAGGAAGAAGAATCTGAGGGCGAAGAGGAAGAAGAATCTGAGGGCGAAGAGGAAGAAGAGGTTGAGGCTAAGGCCGAAGAAGAATCTGAGGCCGAAGAAGAGGCTGAGGACGAAGACGATGACGACTTCGAAGATTCTGATGATGAGGAGATGGACGACGTCGACGATGAGGAGGAAGACGATGAGGGCGCTGAATCCGACGACCCCACGGACCACGACGATCCCTTTGGTGCTCTTCTGGATGCATTGGATGACCTCGACGTGACCCAAATGTTCCACGAAGTCGACACCGATGGGTCACAGAGCATCACCCATGAAGAGCTCAGTGAAGCGATCAAGACCTTCACTGGTGTCGCGTTCACCGAGTTGGACATCGTCGCGATCGTCCAACACTTGGACGCCGACAAGGACGGCTCCATTGACATGTTGGAATTCGTACAAGCCATCGAGGATTATGACGGGCTGGTTGAACCTGTCGTGGCTCCCCCGAAGGCCTTCCCCACGCCTATGCAGAAATCCATGATGTCGAAGCGCTGGAACGACGTCGTTTGGCCCCTGATCCACGCCTCGTTTGGTCTCCTTCTCGTCCTGGTCTTGGTCAACGGCCTGATCGGTCCCGTGAACGGCGAAGGCGGGAACGTCGAACTTGAGATGACACAGGCACACGTGGACAATTTCGGCCCATCGTATTACGACGGTTCCACGGGCGAGACCTATCGTGAAGGCGACGTCTACCCTTGTGCTCCCTCGGTCCAGGAAGGCAAGTGTCGCAATTCCCTCACACCGTTCGCCGGGACCTCTGATGGAGAGGGCGGCATCAAATCGATGCCCAAGGGATTCTACGGGGACGCTTACGCCTTCCTCGGTTTGTCCATCGTCGGATTGTTGGTGAGCCTAACCATGCACTACGTCATCGTCCCAGGATGGCGAACGCGTGCCAAGACCATGAAGCAATTGGAACAGGATCATGAAGACGTCAGCGTTGATCTGGCCGATGACGACGACGAAGACGACGACGACGAGGACTACGACGACGAGGACTACGACGACGAGGACTACGACGATGAAGACGATGAAGACGCCATCGACGTTGGAGACGACGCGGGCGTGGTCGTTGACGGTGAGGAATACTACGGGACCATCATCGCATTCGACGATGACGAAGGAACCGTGACCATCGAAG
>MDSZ01153627.1_pt1 | contig 20665 bp, 17 predicted proteins | sample 811201 | NCBI WGS metagenome assembly MDSZ01 (sample SAMN05326647, study PRJNA326480) | marine metagenome | isolation source: seawater | place: Indian Ocean: North | collected 2010 | reverse complement strand
TATTTTATTTTTTTTGTTGATGTTCTTTCCAGGGTTGAATTAATCGCTCTTTTCCTCTATTGCTAAATAAACGAACTAATCTTTTTGAAAATTCTTTATAAATATCTTTTGAAATATTTGAACAATTGAATTTATCTCGTGGTTCTACTATAGAATTTATATATTCTGTTAAAAAAGCCCGTCTCTCCATATCTGTTTTATTAGAATATGCTCCATGCCATACATTTCCTAAAGCTAAAATTACGTCACCTGGCTCACTATCTATTGCAACCGCACCCTTCGGTATTACTCCACGTTTTAGATTACCATGATGAGGTAGATTTGGTCGTTTTCTATTTTTATGTGTATAAGGAATTCCAAATAAACCTCCATTATCTTCGCTAAATCCATCTATACAGAATAATGCCTGTATTACTACTGGACTTTCATGATGCGGCAACATCGCACCTGGTCTCTGTTCAAACGGAGAATCCTGATGAGGTCCAAATATTCTATTATATGGTGCTGGTCTAGAAGTTGTAAATCCACAATTATCTACTAAACAATCCCATCCTAATAAACTTTCTACAATTAATCCGATTATATTGTTATTCATTAACTTAGAATATATTGGATGTTTATTTAATATCGCATCTTTCCAATTTCTAGGATCCGTACCATCATGTCTTCCATGAGAATTTTTATTATATGCATTGTTTAAATTTGAATTAATCGTATTTAATTCATTTACAAATATCTTTCTCAACAATAAATATCCTGGTCCTACTGTTAATGATTCCTTGCATTTTTTTAAAAAATCTATTTGATCTGTTCTTATTGGTTTTAACTCTGGATCACTGCTTGTTCCCACCAATGCTTCATAACTATTAAATGTATACGCTTGTAAATAATCTACATGGTGCTTTTTATAGATATTCGCATATAAATTAAGATTTTTGTGAAGAGACTCTATTTTAAGAATATCGTCTCCGTCCAATAATACAGAATCTAATCTTGAATATTCGTCCCAGTGTTCTGGTTTTGATGTTCCTGGAATAGGTATTATATTCTGATCAATTAACCACCTAACAACCACTGCTGCTGGAGATATTTTATGTTTGTCCGATATATCTTTTAATGATGGTTCATTAAACAATTTTAAATGATTGTCTTTCCAACCAAACGAAAAAGGTGAAGATGCTATTACGTTAATGTTATTGTCCTGACAAAATCTTGACACTATCTTATTTGTTTGATATGGATTTATTTCTAATTCATTTATATACGGTTTAATAGAACATACATCTAATAATTTATGTAATTCTATCAAACCAAAATTAGATACCCCTATGTATCTAACCATTTTTTTTTTAACTAACTCTTCCATTTGCGGCCATATCTCTTCTATAATAAATTCTTCTGAATAACCCTCTTTCTCTTCCTCATTTAAAGGCCAATGAATCAATAATGCATCTAATTGTTTTACTCCTAATTCATTAAGAGCTTTTTTACAATTTCTCTCTATACAAGAATCCCAATTTTCATAATCAAATTTTCGTATTTTTCCTAATTCATTTACCCATAATTTTGATACAATAAATACACTCTCTCTATCAAATTCATTTGATGCTATTAAATCTTTTATTGTAGGACCTACTATATTACGTTGTGTAGGATATAAATTCGCACAATCTATTAATTTTACTTTTTTTTTAAATGCATATCTCATCATATCTTTACTAAATGATTTTGTTCCTGTTCCTAATCCATATTTTACATCTTGTAATTCAACCATTATAACAATTACTTATGTTTTATATTTAAATAAATTTAATCCAAAATAAATCTTTTATGTTATTATTTTTTCATATTTTTTTTTTAAATTTGTATCTTCTATATCAGGATAGTCTGACAACAATGCATTTTCTAATATGTTTGGTTCATGTGTATTTGTATATAAAGTACATGAATCTTCAAAACATTTTTCTCTAGCATGTTCTTCTGAAACTATTCTATAATGATTACATAACATAAAAGCATTTTCTATTTTCTTTTCAGTTAGACCCTTGTATATTGTTCCCCTCCACGACTCTACTCCATCCGGTTCCATATCAACACTACTTACTACAATTTCGTTTTTTGATACACATTTACAAGGATAATGACAATGCATTTGACGATAATGACTTGCTCTCCATATACATTTTATTTCAACAATATCTTTTCTGCATCCGAATTTTTTCGTTGGTTTAGGTGGCGGATGCCTTTTATCCTGACTCCACCGCCATGTTGTATCTAATATTACATCTTTTGGGTTTTCAACCCTCTTATTTCTAGTAAATAATAACCACGGAATTTTTACACACGATACATATTTAAATGTTGTTTCCATTTCTTCTCTAATTGTTTTATTAGAATATCTAATCGTATTAATAAATTCATCACAATCTACCGTTATTACCCAACGAGTTTTTTTACGAAGTGTTTGAGTTAAACATTGTTCTACTGAACTCCATTCTGGCAATCTTTTTCTTACCTTCTGTATTTCTACTTTTGGATGATTTAATACCCAATCCTCAAATGGTATTGTTGAATTATCATCAAGTAAAAATATTCTATCTACCCCTTGGCTTAAATACCAAGGAATAAATGAACGTAACATCATATTCTCATTTCTAACTCGTGTCACTGTTATCATAAAATATTCATAGTCATATTCATTTTCTTCATCACTCATTTAAAATATTATTTTCGTTTTATTTAATATTGTTTTTTATTTAATATATATATTTAATGCCTCAGCAATTTTTAATTAGAGATAATTTAAAAGTTAAATATTCGTATAAAGCTAATTTAAGAAATTCTGTTGTTACTGCTGAAAAAAAAAATGGCAAATTAATACTCGGTGAAGAAGGACCTGGATTTGAAGACCGAAATAATTCTACTTTAAAATTAATAGAACTAACCAATGAAAAATATAATTTACCTGACTTTAATAAAATATATATACATACAGGAGATCACGAACATTCTTCTGGTTATATTAATTACCATTATTGCTACGGAAAAAAACCTAAAGATGTAGAGTGCTTTCCTGATTTTAACTTTTTACATTGGACCTCTGTTGGAGTATTCGATTACACCGAAACTATAAACGAAATTAGAAATAATATTGATATTACCAAATACGAAGAAATGAAAGTGGGATGGATTGGTGCACTTAATGGACCTTGGCATAAACGCAGAATTCTTCATCAATTAGGACAAGAAAATCCTGATATTCTTGATATTATTAATATTGGTGGTTGGAATTATAGAGAAAATAATAAACACCTTGTTCCTCATAATTGTCCTTATTTAAGTTATGCTGAATTATGTCAAAAATATGCAATATTAATTGACATTGAAGGCGGCGGATATAGCGGAAGGCTTAAATATTTAATGCATAGTGGAAGACCTGTTATTGTTGTTGACCGAGTTCCAAAAGAATTCTTTTACAGATTTATGAAAGCATGGGAACATTATATACCTGTTGAAAATGATTTAAGTGATTTACTAGAAAAAACAAGATGGATTATTGATAACTACGAAGAAGCTATGCAGATAGGTGCTAACGCTAAACGTTTTGCTTCATTTTATCTAACACGTGATTCCGCTATGAAACATATTTCTTATTTAATTAATAATTATCATAAAGTTTAACATTTATCTTATTCTTATAATAAATATTAAAAATAAAAATTGATTATTAAAACTAATAACCAAATAGTTATATACAATTTATGGATAATATAACTAATAAATCACCTTTAAGATATCCAGGAGGAAAAACACGAGCTTGTAAAATATTAGAAACTATTATGAAAGAACATTTTAATATGAATGATTTTGATAATTTAATATCCCCTTTCTTTGGTGGAGGTTCGTTTGAATTTCATATTCAAAATAATTATAAGTTAAATATTATTGCAAATGATAAATTTACACCTCTCTATAACTTTTGGTATATATGCAAAAATAACAAAGACAAGTTATGTGAAGAACTTAGTAAAAAAATATATATTATAGATAAAGACGTTTTTACTTCTTTAAGACAACTAATTATGGAAGAAAAAAATACACTCAATCAAAGTATTATGTATTTTATAATAAACCGCTGTTCCTTTAGTGGTGCAACATTATCCGGAGGATTTTCTTTAGAAGCTTCTAAAAAAAGATTTACCAAATCTTCAATTGAAAGAATTAAAAAATTGGATCTAACTATGTTTAATATTTATAATCTTGATTTTGAAGATTTTATTAACAATAATCAAGATATTAAAAATCTTATATTTCTAGATCCTCCTTATTACTTAGAGAGAGCATCTTCTTTATATGGAAATAATGGAGATATGCATGATACATTCGATCATAATAAATTATATAAATGTTTATCTACAAAGAAAAACTGGTTTATGACATATAATAATTGTGAATATATTAAAAATCTCTATAAAAATTTTAAAATTATTGAAACATCTTGGACTTATGGGATGAATAAGTCTAAGAAATCCTCTGAAATTGTTATAATTGGTTAAAATTTAAAAATATAGTATAATCTATATTAATTTATAACTTAAATACTATTATATTATATAATTTATAATGAATAACTCAGAACCTTTTATAGCTATTGATTTTTGGATTAACTATTCAGATATTGTTATGGAACATAAAAACCAAGATAAAAAATACGAGGATGAAATTAATAAATTACACCAAACAAAAGATTGTGTTGTTATTTTTTTAAAAACAGATTTAATTCATTATTACATCGATTTACTTTTTTCATTAGAAAAATCATTTATTTTAATTACCGCATCAAATGATGACCATTGTCCTCCTTTTTTATCTTATCCTATAGAAAATGAATTACTTAAAATAAGAATAGAAGCTTTAATGGAAAAACCTGAACTCATTTTCTGGTTCGCCAAGAATCCGTGTATTTTACATCCAAAACTATCTGCATATCCACTTGGACCAAAATGGCAATGGAAAACAACACGATTTTTTGGAGAAGATAAAAAAACTCATTTAAATATTTATAATTCTTTATGTATGACACCAAAAAAAAAAATGCTTACCAGGTCTAATAAACCTTTTCTCCTTTATTTTAATTTTAATCAAACTACTAATAATCCTCTTTATGCACCACATAAAAATATTAGACACACTATAAAAACAGAACTTCTTAAAAGATTTTCTTGGAATAAAAATGTACCATTTGAAACCTATATGCACGTTTTAAACACTTATAAATTTTGTGTATCTCCACCTGGTCGTGGAATAGATACACATCGTTGCTGGGAAGCACTAATGATGGGCACGATACCTATTTTATGTACAACTCCAATAGACTATTTATTTGATAATTTACCTGTTATTATTGTAAATGACAACGAATGGGATAAAATTACTCCTGAATATCTAACACAACAATACGAAATCATATTAAAAAATATTGATCAATATGATTTTAGTAGTCTATATACTGATTATTGGATTAAAATGTTATCTTCGAAAAAGAACGACCACGATGTAGGGTGTCCTCCACTATAACCTCGTTTAGACCATCCTCTATTTTTTCCAGGTAATTTATTAATTGATAATGTGTTAGAATCATAATTAATATTGTTAGAATGTGTATACATTTCATATGGTCTATTATTAAGATAATTAATATAATTAATATGTACGCTTACGGTGCTTCCTTGACTACCTATAAAGTAAGTACTATTTTCTAAAATATATTTTTGTATAATAAATTCAGCAACTATAGTATTTTTATATTTTACTTTTAATTTTTGTTTTATTTTATCTGTGATGAATGTTTCAACATTGATAAGATTCCAACTTTTTTTTAAATTTTCTACTACGTTAGAATCATCCCGATCTGTCAATATATAAATAGGTAAATTATACTTGTTGTTTTTAATTAACCAATTATGCAAATTGTTATATATTTTTTTATCATTTGAATTAATATGCTCGTTTGATTTATGCCAATCACCTAACCTAAGATGTATTCCTATATATTGATTATGAATATTTGGTCGAATTTCTTTACATATTTCTGTTAAAAAATCGTTATAGTCTGATAATCCACTGCATATATTATTCATAGATTTATAATTAAAATTGTTTGTATAGATATTGTATAAAATTCTTGACGCATTACTCTTTTTAAATGTTATTATTTTATTTTTGTTATTTAATAATCCAAAATCTTTCATTTTAACAGGCATTCTGTAATGAATGAATTCTTTAACATCAGGATCTGTAAGTTCAAAGTTATCATCTACTATTACACAACTTGACATTTTACTGGGAATTTTGATCTCATTTATATTTGTATTAATACTATCTTCATATAGACGCACATCTATTCCATTCAAATATTTTTTATAATTATCATTTATATAGTCTGTAATAGGTCCATAATCACGATTTGGTCTTCCACAAGCCGATAAAGGATGACGAATGTTTACTATTAGATATCTTCCGCTAATATGAGCGAAATATACTGCCTGTTCAAGAGAAAACAACTGATTATAATATCCTACACCAGAGAACAAATCAAATATAAGTATATTATGTTTTATATGACCTAAATTATATTTTTCTATTAATTGTTTTTCATTTAAATTATCATTGCTTGTTTGAACTGGTTTTTTAACCTCCGAGTCGCGTCCATATTTCAACTCTTTTGCTACAGGAACTTCTTTTATTGTAATATCACTTGAATCTATCTGTAATCTAAAAATTACTGCACCATTTTTTGGTATTTTACATTTATTTGAAATAGCGTTTTCCCACGGTGCTCTTACATCCGCATATGATTGGGTTCCATTTGGATATCCTGGTGAAAACACTAAGTATAAATATTTATCTGTTTTATAGTAAAATCCTCCCTTTTCTTTTTTATGCAGATGAGCTTGATCTTTATTACTTATTTTAAAAGTTTCTACTACTGAATCTGGATTATTATTTCTACATATTAATATATCATAGTCATACTTACAAGACACACGCCAATTATTTGTATGGCTATTATTTAAAATTATTGTAAATGGTCCAATTTCTTGAAAAGTTTGTTGTAGATGATTTATTTCTACACGACCTTCTGGTAGGTTATTTTCAGTATTTTCAGTATTTTCTATTTTTTTTAAAGTTTTATCATTAGTAGATTTTATTTCAGTTATTTCCAACTCTAGTTTTTCTTTTTTTGCTAATGGAAATTGTATTTCTTCCAATTCAAAATCTGGTTCCTCATCTAATAATACGTGTCTCATATAACAAATAAATTGCTCCCATTCTTCATCATTATAAGCACCACCATGATATATTTGATGACATCCTACTGGCTGCAAACATTTTACACGTTCTACAGCAAATGATATATGATAATCACTATTAGGTTCTGGATATGTAAAAGAATCTTGATTTGAAAAATATCCATCTTCGTTTCCTCGCGGAATTTTTTCATAATTTGTATTTCTGAATTCTTCACAAACCCTTATACATGAATTTACATTTCTAAGAGAAAATCCTCCGTTACCCGCATTATATTTAGTCCAATGATTTTTTTCTATCCACGGTGCGCCTATATAATCAAATTTGAAATAATAGTCAGGTATTTTTCTAAACATTAGTGCATCTGTTTGATATATAAGTACATGAGACCATTTCTTAAATTCTTCATAAAATTGTGGCATTTTTAACAATGCACTATATGTTCCTCTGTTTAAATTATCTATATTTTTATGAATTAGTTTTATATTTTTATAATCTGAATATAAACTTTCTACATAGTCTTTATTTGTATTACCATATACAATAGACAAACCTATCTCATAATCACCTGGATACAATTTAAGAACTGCTCTAATAACATAATCTATTTCTATCATATTTCTAAATTCTATTAAACATATACATAATCTACCTTGAGTATTAAACTTTGGTTTTCTTTTTATTTTTATCTTTTTTAAAACGTTATTATACTGCTCGTGTCTTGTATTGAAACAAGATAATTTCATATATTTAAATTTATAATTATATTTAAATATATTAAATTTTACGATTACTTTTCTTCTGTTAAAGTTAATTGTTTCAACGATTCTATTGAATCATCTATATTATCTATAGCTTCTAAGGTTGAATCTATAATATAATTATCTGGGTCCACTTTATTTGATATATAATATGATTCGTGTATTTCACAAAAGCATTTTACTAAGGGTGATTCTATACCTGCACTATCTATATTACCTCGCAACTCATCTGCTTCTGTTGTATTTTTTACTATAAATACGGGTGCTACCGGTTTTTGTAATTTAAATATATAAAATATCAAATTACGTATTGTATAATTATTTATTACTATTATACTATGTGTTAAGTATTGAAATTTTTCTTTTTTCATTTTTCTAATAAATTTAATCGCTATATAACAATCTTGTATATTTGGACTTGTTAATTCATGACTATCTATTAAAAAATTAAAAGATATTTTATCATTGTGTTTTTTTTTCCATATATCAAGAAAATTATGGATACTTCTTGATTTATTTTTTTCTTTTTTTTCTTTTTTTTCTTTTTTTTCTTTTTTTTCTTTTTTTTCTTTTTTTTTATCAGTTATTATTATTCTAATACAAGGATCGTTTGCTTTTTCTTTAACTGTAAAAATCATTGTAATTATTTTATATTATTTTTAAAAATCTTAAACGGATTAAACTACACTAAATTTAATTATATGTTATAGAATATTTACTTAATTCTTTTCCTGTAATTGTTCTATTTATAATTAAATCTTTTGTTACTAATCTCAATGTATCACTATTTTTCATTAAAATATTTATTGCCATTTCATGTGCGTAATTAACTAATTTTGAAATTTCTATATCTATTTCTTTTTTTGAATACTCGCTCAATTTATTAGAATTAGTTGCTAAATCTCTACCTAAAAATGGTTGTGAATTGTCAGTTAAATCAAATACTCCTATTTCTTTTCCCATACCAAACAAATTCACATAATTTCTAGCTATTGAATTTGCTTGTTTTAAATCATTTGATGCTCCTGTTGTAACATCTAAATTACTTATATCTGGAAATACCAATTTTGAATTATATGTAAATTCATCGCTATCTTTGTTATTAGAAATACTTGAACCACCATATATTATTACCTCGGCTGCTCTCCCACCCATCGCAATTATCATATTCGCTAACATAAACTTTTTTGTAGGAAAATTATTATAAGTTTCCTTTGGTGTAAATAAAGTATATCCACCTGCTCCATTTTTATTTGAATTTATTGTTATCTTTTGTAAATCAAACATATCTTTAAACAAAGCAACTAACATTGCATGTCCTATCTCATGATAAGCTACTAATTCTATTGTTTCTTTATTTCTATTTTCTTTTAATACAGGAAGTCCTATTGTTATTTTTTCATATGCATCATATAAACATTTTTCTGTTATAAAAGTTTCATTATATCTAACACTTAATATTGCTGCTTCATTTGCTAAATTTGCTATGTCTACACCAGAGAACCCCGTTGTAAGACTCGCTATATTCTTTAAATCTGTTTTATTTTCCACCTTTTTATCTCTAAAATGCACGTTTATTATTTTTTCTCGTCCTTCTTTATCTGGAAGCCCTACCACTATCTTACGATCAAATCTTCCTGGACGTGTCAATGCTCCATCCAAAATATCCGCACGATTTGTTGCAGCTAATACAATTATTCCGGTAGATTTTGTAAAACCATCCATATTTGTTAATATTTGATTTAATGTCTGTTCACGTTCATCATTGCCTCCCGCTAATCCTGTTCCTCTCTGACGACCTACCGCATCTATTTCATCTATAAATATTACTGCTGGTGCCGCTTTGTTTGCTTTATCAAATAATTCTCGCACTCTCGAGGCACCCACCCCTACAAACATCTCTATAAATTGAGAACCACTCGCTGAAAAAAAAGGAACTCCTGCCTCTCCCGCTACTGCACGAGCAAGTAATGTCTTACCTGTACCAGGCGGACCTTCCAATAAAACTCCTTTTGGTATAGTTGCTCCCGCATCAACGTATCTTTCTGGATTCTTTAAAAAATCTACTACCTCTTCTAGTTCATACTTTGATTCATCGCATCCTGCTACATCATTAAAGGTAACGTTAATTTCTTCTGTATTTACTTGAGAATCTTTGGTTGAAAATATATTCATCTGATCAAATAATGATTTTGATGTTCCTGAATTCATTGGATTATTCATATTATTTGTCATTAATAATCTAAACACTACTGACATTATAAATGAAATTATTATATAAAATCCTACTATTTGAAATACTATTGGGATATTATTTAAAAATGAATATTGTGTTATATCTGTGATATCATAATTTATATGATACTTATTTAATTCATTTAATATTCCATTGGTTAATTCTGGCACACTATTTAAAGCATGTAAATTATCCCCCATTATTTCCGCACCATGTTTGTTATCTATAGCAAATAAACCTTCTATTTGATTATCTTTTACTATCAAACTAGCTGATTCTACATTATTGTTTTTTAAATTTTCATATAGATCTGTCACCGTCCATTCACTACCTGTTTTTACATACGATGAACCAATTGACTGTACTATTTTTGATGGTCTATCTAATTCCATATTTATCTTTATTTTATTTCTTGTCATTGGAACTTTTGGTAACATGAATCCACTTGCGCTACACATTATAAATGATAGCAACTTTATTTTTACCATATACAATTATTAATATTATTTCTTTATATTATATAAATTATATTAAAAATATATTTTTTATATAATTTATATGCACTTTATAAGATTTATATATAGAGGTTTAATAACCGGTATGCCATTATTAACGTATAACTCTTTTTCAAATACTAATTTTCACGCACCATTCACAGTATCTCCAAAAAGTATCTATATAAATTATAAATTAAATGAATCCGGTAAAAATATAATAGAAAATTATATTCAAGAAAAAAATTCTATATTTAAACTAATACCTATGAAAATATTAGATAATGAAACTCCTTCCTATTATTTAAGTTTAAATATTTACAATTGCACTAGTCCTTTATTTTTAAATGATGATGGTATGACTCGTTTTGAAATTAATACCTATGTTAATGACGGCACTAATAACGGCACACTTATTATTGATTATTTATCTAATGCTGTTTCAATGGACCCTGTTAATATTTTTAAATTTCCTTCATTTTTAATTTATAATAACACAAATATATTTGGAAATGATAAAAATATAGTTATCCATACCAAATTAAATTTATCAAATAAAGATCAAATTATTGATATCTCTCCTGATTTATATATTTTTAGTGACTATATTTATTACGTAAATGGAATATATGATAAACTATTTTATGATAATTCATTAGTTAATTCAATTTGTAAAATTCCTAAAATAAATGTTGTTAATTTAACATTGTTCGGAATTAGATTTCATAAACCAGATAATGTTTTTTACTTTGATAATAAAATTAATTTAGTTGGTAGTATGTGGGATAATTTAAATTTTTCAATATTTGAATAACTATTGTTTATTACTATAATTAATTCTATTATCGTATGATAATGTTCCATTTTTTACACATCCTGATATTATTGTTGCTAACCAATCATGATATTCTTCTATTTTTTGCTCGTCTCTATTCTCCAATCCCTCGCAAATTGTATGATGCATTATTTTACCCCACGGATAATCTAATATATCACAATGCCCATAATTTGTAGCTGTTATAAATTCTTTATTATCCGCTTTAACGTCATCCATTGAAAGCGAAAACATTGGAATAAAAGGAACCTTAAAAGGAAATACACGCCACTCATATGATTTTTGAGCGTTTATCATAATTAAATTCTTTAAATTATATCTTGGTTCTATAACTTTATTTTTATTTTCTTTATCCGTGACAAATCTTGTATCAACTGGATCTAATAAAACTACATTTTTTATATTATCCAAATAATTACAAATATCAAGTGCTTCTGTAGCACCTGAAGAATGTGCCAATATGGTAGTTGGGTGCTCATTTACTATAGACTTTAGTAAAATAGGTTGTTTTTTTATTTCTGGATTAATTACATGAACTGTAACATTTTTAGAACTTAATTTTTCTAAAAATGAACTATATAACTCTCCTGGAATATTTGAACTTCCACCTGTATAAAACAAACATTGATTTTCATTGGGATATACTTTTGTATTTGGTTCATGAATTTTATAATTAAATCCACTTATCTCTCTATATGCTGACCTCGTAAAAGGTATATGGTAACAATTACCTTTAAATAAATAACTCAATAATAACAAAACTACTTTCATTATAAATTATATTATTTTATATATTTTAAGTTATTTAACATAAATGTTTAAAATTAAATTCCCTTCTTATTATAATGAAATTTTTTAAATACTTTTTTATTTTATTTCCTTTGTTAAATACTTGTCAAGGATTTAATCCAAACTTTCTCATTAAAACCAGTAATAATATATACAAGAATTATAATTCACTAGGTGAATATAAATCCTATTTTGAACCTAATTTATTTTCTTCAATTCATCATTTAACAGAATACAAGCAAAACAAAATAGAACACTTTAGCAATTTATTAGGCAATGAAGTTGTTAAATTTGTCTCTTCCGCACTTCCACAAGTAGACCAAGTAGGTCATCAGATTCTTCACGCTAATAATATTTATATTAATAATATTTTAAATAATGATAAAATACCACACGAAATACAAAAAGATCTTATTCTTGTTATTATAAAAATCGCTCAATATGGCGATGACATGGGTTCACATCTTTTACAGATGTATTATGACCTTGTTGATAAAAGTTTATAGAGAGATTTTAAATTGTATAGAAAATATATAATTATATATAGAAGTTATGAAATTATTTTATAATAACTTAAATATACATTTCAAAAATTCTAATTCCTTTTTACAAAAAAGATACATTGTTAAAGCAATCGAAAACCCTTTGCCTGGTATCGATATCGGTATTCCATTAACTATTTTTCAAAATACTTATACTACACTACATTATGGTGAAAATATTATCAATTTTAAAGACATTGCTCTTCAATTTTTAATTGGTTATTATGTTTATGGAACTGACCGTTATAACGATGCTATAGACTATCATTATCATCCTTATAATACTACTAAAAGTTATATGTATCAAAATATATACAAAAATAAAATTTTTGTATATAAATGTATTTTATTCAGTTATTTAACTACTATTTATCTATTGATGCACGACCAATATTACATTTATAATATTCCTTTTTTATTTTTACTTCAAATACTTAATAATTACAAAAAAATGAAACCTGCTTTAGGACCTTTTAAACCTGTATTTATTTCTATTATGTGGACTATATGTGCTATTGGTATTCCTTCTGTTTTACACGACCATAATTATGATATTTTTTATCACCCTCAAGATTATTTACCTTGCACATTAACCTTATTTAGCTGCAGTAATATTATAGATAATAAGGATATTCGTGAAGATTCTATTAATGGTATTAATACTATTCCCGTACTATATGGTAAAGATACATCTAACTATATTAGTCTATTATCTATTATTGCTTCTTCCACCATTCTTGGAATGAATCATAACTATTTACAATTTCCCATTCAAAATTCTATACTTGAAATACAAAACAGTTTAATTGCTTTTTTACCTTTTGTTATTAACGGCACTAAACCTTATTAATATTCTAATATTTCTTGATTTACATTAACTATACTGTTATAATCATATAGTTCTTCGTCACTTAATGTTAAATAATCTAAATATCTATATATTCTACTTATATCTAATTTTGATATATCATAATTTTCAAATAAATCATATAAATTATCATCATCTATATCACTGTTTTTTAATTCATTAAAATACCCTAACATGTCATTCTTATCCATATTTAATTCTTGACAAAGTAATTGTATAAATATCATATTATTATATTCCGTTGAATATTTTGTTAATACCTTTGTAAATCTTAATTCTGATGGATTATATTTTCCAGTCAATTCATTTGATTCATGTAAAATATAATTATTATAAAAAGTTTTTATTAATGAACTCATTTCATTAAATTGCCATATCTGTTTTTGAAATGTTACTCTATCTATATAATCTGAAAAACAAAAATTCTTTAAAAATTTTAAATACAATTTTATCGGATTCTCTTTTACTTTTGATATAATATCTATTATGTTTTCATGCCATAATAATGCTACTATTGTACGATCCGTTTCATTTATTGTTAATATATGATCTGAAAAATTCTTTTTTGTTTTTATCAACTTATATGTCACTGCCTTTGAATCTTCTGAATATATTTTTTTTTGAAATATACGATATACATCATCTATCGTTAAAACACTTTTATTTTTATCATATATATTAAATATCATTTGTAATTTTCTTAAGTCATTCTGCACGTATTCCTGTAATTCTTTCTTCATATATTCTTTTATTTCTGGAAACAACTCTATTATTACATTGTTTATTTCCTCACACGTTGGATCTTTTATTTCTATTATATCACATACTTTCATTAATTCTTTTATTTTTTTATCCATTTGATAATTTCCTATGCATATTATTGGAATCATTGTTAGATCCTCTTGTTTTTGCTTTTTTGTTTTTTTTGGACGTATTAATTTTATTAACGTGTTTAATCCTCCTTTATCTCCATTATTCATTCCATCTATTTCATCCATTATTATTGCTAACTTTCGTTTTTTCTTTTTAAATAAACTTAATACGTTTGTGTCTGACATATTATGTTTTGTTATTGTATCTATTATTGATTTGTTTCTTATATCACCCGCATCATATAATATTATATCATATTCTAATCTCTCTAAAATTTTTTGTATGAAATAACTTTTTCCTGTTCCTGGATTTCCATATATGTATATACCACGACGTATGTTTATTTTTTGTTTATTTTCCTCAAAATTATTTAATATTGATATTATTTCTTCCTCTTTTTTTGTTCTATTTAATATTTTTGTTATATTTATTTTATCCATTATATGTATTATATCATTGTTATTTATACTTTTTAACTTATCTTTTTCTTATATAGTTCATTAATAATATAAATACGCATTTATATTATTATTTATTCTACTTGATTCGCATTTGATACACCGTCCCACGATACACCACACTTTCTAGCCCAGGTTTTTTTATCTTCTAAGGCATCCATATCCGCAACATCTGGATCAAAATATACATATGTATTTGATAACACTACCCCTGATACGTCCTCCTCATCATCACCATAACTACCCCAAAGACTACCATCTGGATCATATGTATCTACAAAACTACTTACATTTGCTGTCGTTGAACTATTAAAAGGCGCAGACCAAACACCATCTGAATCTTGCGTTGCTAAATGTTTATTTACAACATTATCATCACTTACTTCAAATTTTGCTTCTCCATCATTGTACTTATATTCCAATGTCTTACATTTATCTAATAATAAATCTCCCTGATCATAACATACACCCGACGCATCTGATAACTCTACCCAAAAATCCGGACACGCTGGTTGTATAGGCGGCCATACCACATTCTTGTCTACTTTAGTCATAAAATAAGAAAATACTCCTAGAGTACCAATTAATAATACCAAACATACAATTAAAATTATTATTTCAACACGATCCATATATAAAATAATTATATATAATTTTTTCTTTCATAATTAATATATGAACGGTAGAGTAAACATAGAACAACCTAATACGGCTGGTTTGTTTCATTTACAAGATAAAATACCTATTGAATCTAGCGATTTTAGAGATGCACTTAATGGTAATATTATTAAAACTGATATGTCTATTGCCTTTTTTTCAAAAGAAAATATTAATATTATTCAAAATGGTATTAGAGCCGGCGTGCATAAACTTTCTAAAGGTTCTTATGTTATTGCTCCTCAAAGTGAAGATAATATAAAAGTTATTATGAGAAGCATATTTTTAGAAAATTCCGCAAATCTACCCCATAGCATACCAGAACAAATTGCCGAGCTTAATCAAATAGTTCTTGATTATTGTATTCCTAAAGTATACAGTGAGGCACAAGGTTATTTAACATATTTACACGATGTCAGTAATTTAGCAATTCCTATGCAAAGACCTACTTCTTCCACATACAAAACTAATACTCTTCAGCCTAATTCATGGCTTTAAACTTTTTAATTATGGCTTTTCATCTGTATTTTTAGTTATCATTGTCTGACTTAATATTTTTTTTAAACTCGTTTCATCTGAATAATGACTTGATATAGCAGTTACTACTGTCTTTCTTAAATTTGGATCCGACATTATACAATTAATAAAATGAATTGTCGTTATACGATCTATATCCTCCCCCATTTTATCTTTATACTTTATTTGAATCTCTCTATATAATTTCATATAAAGCATTGTGCTCTTAATTTCAAGTGTATCGTTAAAATATTTATCAAAAAATGCCTTAAATTCTGGATTTTCCATTATTTTCCCTAAATCATTATAAAATGGATTATTTAGTAATATCTCGTTTGAATCATCCACCGGAACTATGGCTGCCATATATATTTGTATATTTTATCCTTTATTATAATTTTTTATTACTTATTTAAAACTTATTTTAAATATATTTTAAATTATTTTATTAGTTATATATATAATGCCACGTAAAACACGCAAACAATATAAAAAAAAAAATAAGCGCGGAGGGATGAATACTATAAATAAAATTACAGAAAATATGAAGAAAACAGCTAGTAATATGGGTAATGATATGAAGAAAACAGCTAGTAATATGGGTGATAAAGTGAGAAAAATAGGTGATATGGCTACGGATACTAAAAAAAAAACAACAGGTTTTTTTAAGTTCCCCGATTTCTCATTTTTTCGGAAAAAACAACCAGAAAAACCACCAGGAGAACAAATGATTTCACGAGAATCAGCACCAGAACAAATGGGACAAAGACCAATGGAACAAAGACCAATGGAACAAAGACCAATGGAACAAAGACCAATGGGTGGAAAACGTAAATCTAGAAGATTTATAAAAAAAAAGGGAAAAGTTACTTTACAAGGAGGACGCAGAATAAGAAGCCGCAAAAGCAAAACCAGATGTAGAAGCCGCAGAAGACGCTAAATTATTTTTTTAGAATTACATTTTTCTTTTTTTTTTAATGTTTTTTTAACCGCTTGCTCCAACATCATTTTATCACGTTGTTTTTTATATTCACCATATTCCTTCTCAAGATCAGCTAATTCATTTAGCCACATCATTTGAATTGTTGTAGCCGTTAGAATTTTCAACTCTAATTCCTTATCATTTTTATCTTTGTTAATCTTTTCAACGTTTTCTTCACTTACACTATCCATAGGTAGTTTTACAAGATATTTATAATCCGTGTCTTCATCTATCACATCATAACCTTTTTCTTGAAGCATATGAATAATCGCATCTTTCTTCATACGCCTCAAATCAACAGTTCCTTCAAGAACTTCCATAATATATCTTGCCTTGTTTGAAAGTAAAATCAATTCTTTATTTAACTTATTAATCAAATATGTCTTTCGTGTATTATACATGTCAAGACGAATACCATAATATGCATCTATAATTTCTTCTGCTGTTTTATATATTTTAAGTTGTTCGTTATGATCGAACAAATGCATATTTGTCCGCGTATTTGTAGTATATAGTTTAAGATATTTTTCAAGAGCATTACATCCAAATTCTGCCTCACTTGACTCTAGTTCAGAAAGTTTTCCATTATGAAGTATTACTGTAATATCAATATTTTTATCCGTGCAAATTTCTACGAATTCTTTCACGTGTCCGGTTTTTTTACCCTTTCTTGTATCAACCAAAGATTCTAGAAATTTCTTGTAATCATCGGTCCATGTTCCAATAGGAAGCTCTATAATACGAATAGTATTTTTATCTACCTTTTCATAAACACCTTTAATTAGATATTTTGATTCATTTATTTTTGTAATTTTGCCTTTGAATCCTTCATAATAAGGCATAAGTTCTTTACAAGAATCTTGATCTTTGAGTTTAAGTTTCAGATGACTAATAATATCTAGTGGATTGTAGCACATAATATCAGTACTAAATCCTGTACCAATACCCTTTGAACCATTTACGAGACCCATTGGAATAATTGGAGCATAATATATAGGTTCAACCGGGAATCCATCATCATCTAAATACTGGAGAATATTGTCATCTGCTGCCGGAAATAGACAACGAGTTAATTTATTTAATTGAGTGAAAATGTACCTTTCACTAGCACTATCTTTTCCTCCCTGCAATCTAGTTCCAAATTGACCGTTTGGTAAAAGCAGATTTATATTATTTGAACCCACGTAATTTTGTGCCATATTTACAATTGCTCCATTTAAACTTGCCTCACCATGATGGTATCCAGAATGTTCTGATACATAACCACTAAATTGAGCTACTTTTATTTCTGTTGTAAGATTTTTCTTAAACGCCGCAAATAGAATTTTACGTTGGCTAGTTTTCAATCCATCCATGAGATTTGGAATAGAACGATCGCAATCATATTTTGAGAAATGTTTCATTTCTTTATGAATAAATTCCTCATAAGATACAGATTCCTTGTTTGTATCCAAACAATCAGAACGATTGTAATTTCCAAGCCATACCTTTCTATCTTCAGCACGTTTTTTATTAAAAACCATATCAATAGCATCATCACTTGTTTCTGTATGTTTGAAAGTCACTATCTTTTTTTCTTTAAAATATTCTTTAAATTCTTTACTTGTGCTTGTACCCAATCCTTTATAATATTTAATTTTCCATCCTTTTCCATCATTATTTTCCTTTTTCCAAAGTTCATACTCCGCGTCATTATAAAATATCAACTCTTGTTGTCCTTTTTTAGCTTTCAATATAGGAGTATTCATAAATCCAATAATATCAAGTTTAGATAGAGATCCCCAAAGTGATTGAAACAAGTTAATACCTAATCCTTTGATATGCGAACCATCCAAATCTTGATCTGTCATAAATAAAATCTTTCCATATCTAAGACCATCTTTAATACTTTTAAGTGTATCATAAACTTTATCTGTTTCAAGTCCAAGAATTTTTTTGATTTCAATGATTTCTTTATTTTCACCGATTCTTGAAATAGGTTCTCCGCGAACATTGAAAAGCTTACCCTTCATTGGATAAACTCCGATATAATCACGATCTTCTTTTACTAGACCTGAAATAATTCCTGCCTTTGCTGAATCCCCCTCACAAAAGATTATAGTGCATTTATCAGATTCATTTGTTCCTGCCTTATTCGCATCAACCAGCTTAGGGATACCGCGAATTGATTTTGTCTTTGAACCATCACTTTTTTTAACATCTTTTGTAGCCTTTACCTCTGTAAGCTGACACGCTGTATCCATTACACCCATTTTAGCAATCCTTTCAATAAATTTATCTGATACATTACAAGATGATCCAAATTTACTACTAGGTGTACTCATATAATCTTTTGTTTGACTTTCAAAAGATGGATTTTCAATATCACATCTAAGAAACAACATCAATTGCTCCTTAATTGTATTTGCTTTTACATCTACCTTTTTCTTTAATTGAATATATTTTACAAGCTTTCTAATTATTTGATCTCGAATATATTCTACATGTTTTCCTCCTTTTGATGTGCTAATACCATTTACAAAAGATACTTGCTGAAACTCATCCGATGGCGACAAGCAAACGGCATATTCCCAACGATCACTTTCAGATTCATAAACACGTTTCGTCTCTTCTTTTGTACCAATATATAAATCGATATTTTGTTGAAATGTTTTTACTGGAATTATTTCTCCATTCATTTTTACTTTCACTGTTTTATCTGTTACCGCAGCAATATCATATATTCGTTTTTTAAATAATTTAATCATATCTTCAGTTATACCTTCCATTCCTAGACGTTTGTAATCAGGTTTAAATGTTATTCTTGTAAAAGGTTTTATATTACTTTTTTTAATTATAGGTTCTGTTTTTTTATCCAAATTATTAAAATATTCTTGTGTAAATTTTAGTTTTCTAACGTGATCCACGGTTTCTATTTTCCCATATGTAGACCAAATAAATATTAGTTTTGAACCAAAACCATTTTTTCCTCCTACTATTTTCTTTTCCTTTTTATTATAATTCGTACCCGTTCGCAAATGTGCAAATATCATTTCAGGTATCCATATTTTATGTTCTGGGTGCATCGCTATATCTATTCCATTACCATCATTTGTCATAATAATTGTCCCATCTTCCTGCATTGATACATCTATATACGTCAGTGGAATAATATTTGGCTTACACGTCATCATAGCTGTTTTCATTCTTACTGCATGATCCCTACAATTCACTATTGCTTCATCAAATAATTTAAATAGACCAGGGTTAATAATATGTTTTCCAAATATCATTTTCTTAGATTTTGAATCAAAACTATACATATCATTTTCTATATTATCTACTGAACCAATATAAGTATCTG
>MDSZ01054919.1_pt1 | contig 20665 bp, 12 predicted proteins | sample 811201 | NCBI WGS metagenome assembly MDSZ01 (sample SAMN05326647, study PRJNA326480) | marine metagenome | isolation source: seawater | place: Indian Ocean: North | collected 2010 | reverse complement strand
TTTATATTCAACGACTTTAACTTCTAAAAAATCACTATCTCTTTCTAATTGGCTGTTTGGGTATCTATAATTGAATGAAGCCATTATTGTTTTTTTAAGTATTTAGACTAATTTTAGCGAAAGGTAATTCTCTTGCATCAGAAAGTTCATCAGAGTATATTTCATATAGTTGTCCGACTACTTCATTCCAAGTATATTGTCTCATTTCACCCCAATGATAATTCATTCCACGAAATCCCCAACGATAAACATCTGTTACTGCTACTAATGGATGAGCATCATACCGAATCATCGGTGTTTTGGGTCTGTATATAAATGTATAATATCTACCTGCATCAGGAACTGGAGTAACACTACTATTAAGTGCTTCCATTAGGTTAATCATTAGATCTTCTGAATCTTCTGTTCCTATTAAATCATCAATAACTCCACGAATTCTATTACTATTATCATCTGTTGGGTAACTTGTTGTCATGATTGTGTATTGTACCTAAAAAGGATAGTGGTTCTTCTTCTTTTTTTACTGGGGGTCTTAAGTTGGAGTAATACCAAGTAACAGCAACTTTTTTTATACCTTCCTCAACAGGGTCACCAGAATGTGGATAGCACCAGTTAGAAGGAAATATTAATGCTTGTCCAGGAGAAGGTTTAAATGTTTTGTGTATAAAAGATGTTCCCCCTCCTATATCTGCTGTTTTTAAGTATAGAATAATTGATATGTGTCTGAAATATTCTGGCTCATTCTTAGATCTCCCAGTGTCATGATGAAATTTATATTCTTGACCTTTAGAATACTTTAGTATTTGTATGGGATCTCTATAACAGTCAGTATCAAATCCACCTGGTACAGGAAAATATGAAAATATTGGATTTATTTTCGATATTTTTTGTTTATATCTATCTAAACCTTTGTTCATATTAAGATGAAGTAATCTTGTAATAGAATTATCTTCATTCAAATCATGTCCTTCACTTGTTCTTCCTTCACCATTTCTATATCCTCCTTCATCATCAAGGACTCTACAGTTTGTATATTCTATACTATCTGTATATTCATCAATTAATTTTAGATCTTCTTTGTTAAGAACATCAATAATTTGAATAAGTTCGTTCATTTTTTAATACCTAATTCATTTTCAGTGATAATTTTAAATTCCCATTTTCGATCCTTGCAAAATTCTCTTGCCGCTTCCCATTTTGCTTGGTTTTTTGCGTATTCATATACTTCATAGATATATGATTTTGTTTTTCTTTTTTGAGGAATGGGTTCTAATGTTTGTTTTTTTGGTTTTACTTCTATTATATATTTCTTAACTATACCCGTAGATTCTCTAACTTTTATATAGAAGTCTGGAAAATATCTGTGGACTCTATTATCTATTGGTGAACGGTATGGAAGAGCTATTTCTTCACTACACCATTCTAATATATTATTACTACTATCACAGTACATCATAAATTTTCTTTCCCAAAGAGATCTGTATATTATATTAGTTGGATCCCCTTTATACTTTCTCGGATGCTTTGGTTTATATTTTCCTTTATAAGACATCTAAATACATTATAAGGTAAGTAAACATAAAGTATTTAGATGGTGCGTCCTAAAAAAATAGGTGAATTTAAATCCACCCTCGGTAATGTTGCTCAAAGTAATCATTATCAAGTATCTTTTGATGGTTTATCTAGAAATTTATTTGAATATCTTCGTAAAAGGGGAGTTGATAGAAGGTTTATTCTAGAAGATGCTGGTTTATTATGTAATTCCGCCTCTATACCTGGTAGTAGTTTAGCAACAAGTGATATATTTGGTAACTTTACTGGTGTTCAGGAAAAATTTGCTCATACAAGAATATTTACAGAATTAACATTAGAGTTTTATGTAGATAAAGAATATAAAATGATTAAATTCTTGGAACATTGGATGGAATATATTTCTAGTGGTTCTGAAGAAAGAAAAAATTCATTCTTTTCCAAATCATCTCCTTCATACTACTATCGTATGAAATATCCTAGAGGTAATGGTGGTTATAAAACTGATAGAGTAAAGGTTGTTAAGTTTGATCGTGATTATGATAATGAAATAGAGTATACATTTATAGGATTATTTCCATTGAATTTATCGTCTACTCCTGTAGCATATGGTCAGTCTGATGTGTTAAAAGCAAGTTGTGTATTTAGTTATGAAAGGTATATTGCTGGTAAAGATAATAGTTTGAATGTACAAAGAGGTAATGCTATGAATAAGATCCCAATTATTGGAGGATTATTCTAACTGGCCAGCAAATTCGACTTTTTTTTCCAAATATCGGGGTAAAAAAACTCCGGTATTTTTTTGTCTGTAGGGTTTTTTCAAAAAAGTGCTATAAATAACTATACTGACTTGTACAGCATATTATGCCTTTACCAAAGATTACTGCACCAACCTATGAGTTGGTATTACCCTCAAGTGGCAAAAAAATTAGATATAGACCTTTTTTAGTAAAAGAGGAAAAACTTCTTATTATTGCTATGGAGTCTGAAGACCAAAAACAGATTACTCACGCAATTAAAACTGTAATCAATAATTGTATTACATCAAGAGGAGTCAAAGTTGATAAATTATCAACATTTGATATAGAATATCTATTTTTGAATATTAGAGGTAAGTCTGTTGGAGAAAACGTTGAAGTTTTAATTACCTGCCCAGATGATGATAAAACACAGGTTCCTGTAATGATACCTTTAGATGAGATAAAGGTAAAAATTGATCCAGAACATGAAAAGGATATTGATTTAAATGATGGTTTGAGAATGAGGATGAAATACCCATCAATGAATGAATTTGTTCAAAATAATTTTGATGTTGAAAATGGAGTGAATGTTGATCAATCATTTGATATGATTAGTTCTTGTATAGAACAAGTATTTAATGAAGAGGAATCTTGGAGTGCTTCTGATTGTACGAAAAAGGAACTTACTGAATTTATTGAACAATTGAGTTCCAAGCAATTTAAGCAAATTGAGAAGTTTTTTGAAACTATGCCTAAATTATCTCATACAATTAAAGTTAGGAATCCAGAAACAAAGGTCGAAAGTGAAGTTTTATTGGAGGGACTAGCAAGTTTTTTCGGGTAGGTATGGCGCACACTAATTTAGCGTCATACTTTAAGATTAATTTTGCCTTAATGCAACATCATAAATACTCATTAACAGAGATAGAAAATATGATTCCTTGGGAAAAGGATGTATATGTTGCTCTTTTAGAACAATATATTGAAGAAGAGAATCTAAAACATCAGCAACAACATGGAATATAATTCTAATATAATCCCAATATTGACTGGTCTTGGACAAGATCCGATGAAATTTTCTAATGTCGAGGATTATAAGAAAGGATTAAAGAGAGCTATTGCTGATATTGAGGCAAATACAAAAGGTAGTGGTGATAATAGATCTAAATTATTAAGAAATGAATTCTATAGAATACACAAAATAAGAAAGACTAAAATAGATCCGAAAAAAGTTTTTAATAGAGGTTCTCAAGCACAAACAGATTCGACAAAGAAAAAAAATACATCTGATGCTAGTCCTGTAGGTGGAAGTAATGCCATAGTAAAATATATTCAAAATAATGAGGAAGCAATCGGTAAATTAACAAATATAGTTGTTAGTGATGCTGAAGACGAGAAGAAAAAACAGAAAAAGAAAAAGATACAAACTGATAGAGAAAATGAACAAAAAGATGCTAAAAAGGAAGAAGGTGCGTTAGAGAAGTTTAAGAATTTTGGTAAAAAAGCTTTATTGGGACCAGTGAAGGCTGTTGGTAAGTCTGTTAAAGGAACTCTTGAGAAATTGTTTGATTTTATTAAATTGATTGTTGGTGGTTGGTTTGTTGATAAAGGATTTAAGTTTATGGAAGCATGGGAGAAAGGTGATACGGAAACAATGAGAAAAATTGGTATGAATCTAATAGCTGCAGTAGCAGCAGTTGGTGGTGTAATTATTGCTATGAATTTTGGATTATTAGCATTACCTAAACTTATGGCAATGCTTGCTGCATCTATTATTAAAATTGGTGCAGCTATACTTACATTTTTAGTATCTCCCGCTGGATTGATAGCATTAGCTATTGCTGCTGGTATTGGAACTGTGGTTGCAGGATGGCATCTCTGGAAAAATAGAGATGGTAGTACTATAAGGGAAGAGAGACAAAATACTGCAGCAGAATTAGAAGAAGCAGGAATTAAAAGTAGAAAGGGTGTTGGGACTTTGGGACAGCAGAAATGGTCAGTGAGAGATGGTAGTACGGTTTCTGGATGGAGAGCTATAAAATATGAAGATATGAATCCGGAACAAAAAGCAGCAGCAGATAAGTTTCTACAGACTAATACTCGTACTGATGATATTGCGAAAGAAAGAGGTACAGAATTGCGTGAAACTGAACGTGGTATTAGATCTCAAAGAATGAAAGATATGCCACAACATCTTAAAGACTCTTATCATAAATCTATAAAAAATCCAGATTGGTTAACGGGAATGCCCAGATATTCTGCTGACGTAAGAGCTTATCTACAAGAGACTAATAGACTTGTTAAAGAAGAAAGAGGTAAAATAGAAAGCAAGTATGATAATATGATTCAAAATAAATCTTCTTCAGCAACAATAAATTCTGATATTAATGAGGCTGCAAAAATTGATAATGTAATAAAAGATAATAATTTATCAAGTCTTACTAAAACTAAACCAAATGTAACTTTTGTTAAAAAAGGTTCTTCTACAACAGATAATACTGGTCAAAATTTACGTGAAGGAAATACTACTGATGTTCCTTCTATTTCTAGTTCTGATAGTAGTAATTTTTATACAATGTATTCTAAAATGAATTATAATGTGGTAGGTTAATATGGCATTATTATCTGTCGCTAAAGTTTTTGCTAAAAAAGCAGCTACCTCTATGGTAAAATCGACTGCTAAAAAAGCTGGTGGAGCAATTGTTAAAGCAAAACCAATAAAGGCAAAGGGTGGTGCTTTAACAGTCGTAAAGAAGGGTGGTATTAAAAAGAAAAAGGTAGATAGACAAGTTTTTATGAATGATGAAAAAGAACGTAAGAGGAGACTTGAACTTAAAGCTAGAGAGGATGATGAAAAACTATTAGAAGCAGGTGACGATCCTCCTAAAAAGAAGAAAAAGAAAAAAGTAAAGGTTTTGGGTAGTTTAATAGACTATATTCAACTTATTATTATTGGATGGTTTGTTGATAAATTACCTAAAATTATTGCATGGATTGAGAATCTTATTGCCAAAATCAGAAAAATAGTTGATGCTATTAAAAAATTTTTTGGTGGTATAGCAGATGTTATTAAAAATATAGGTAAAGCTATTAATGAAACTTGGAATAAAATAAAAAGTATTAAAATTCCTGATATTGGAGATGCTATACAATCTGGATTTGATAAAATAAAGGATGCTTTTGGTAATATATTCAACAATTTAAAGGATAGTGCTGCAAAGTTTCTTGGATTATCTAAAAAGGATACTAAAGGTAAAAAATTAGATGAAAAGACTACAGTAGAAGAAGTTGCAGATCCTGAATTTAAGAGTGTTTTGAAGGATATGGAGCAAACAATGGGTGAGATGAATAGTACATGGGATGGAGCACTAAAGGAAATGGAAGGAGCTAATACTGGATCTGAAATGGCTGATGATATATTGAAGTCTGCTGATAAGTCGGGAGATAAACAAACAAAAGTAACTCCTACTGAAAAAAAAGTTACTGTTACTAAAAATACTATAGTAAAAGGAGATTCAACAACAATCACAGTAGATGGAAAGAAATATCCTAGAGGATCTTCAGGTCCTATGCAAACTTTTGGTGGTAAAGGTGGTAGTACATATTCAGATGATGATATTAATATTAAACCTATAAATTCTTCTAATATACAATCAAATAAAGGTATTGCACCTACAAATTCTATTACTCCAGATAGAAAAGGTGAAGAAATTATTGTTATTGATGAGGGTCCTTCTACTCCTAATGTATCAGCATCAAATAGCGAAGGATCTACTAAAATAATAGTAGTAGAAGCTTCGGTAAATAGTGTATTAGAAAAACAACTTTTAACAAACTTATCATAAATGTCAGCAGCAAAACCAGCTCTATACGAAGAATTAACATTAGAATCTAATGATCAGGAAAGAACAGTTGATCTTAAATTAGGTACTGTTTCTGTAGATTATTACGAAGATATATTTTCTCCTAGTATTACTGCAAAGGTGAGAGTTATTAATACAGGTGATTCAATATCTCCTAAAGATTCTACTGATTCTAAAAAAACTGATGGAGCTAAACAGTCCATATATAATGGTCTTCCATTAAGAGGTGGTGAAAGACTTATTCTTAAAATTCTTGATCAAGGTAAAGGTTTTGGTGGTAAAGAGAAAAAAGGAATAGATTTTTCATCAGATCCTTCAAAATATTTGTATGTGTCTAGTATTACTGATGTTATTTCCCAAACACAGAAAGAAACATTTTTATTAAATTTAGTTTCTAGAGAAGCAATTACAAACGAAACTACAAGAGTTTATAAGAAATACCCTACAAGTGCTACTATCGATAATTCTGTTAAATCTATTTTAAAAAATACTTTACAAACAGAAAGATTGGGAACCATTGAAAAAGCAGAAAATAAATATGGGTTTATGGGTAATTTGAGAAAACCCTTTTCAACATTAGTTTGGTTAGCTTCTAAAGCAGTTCCAGCATCTTCTGCAGGTTCAACTGCTGGATTTGTATTTTATCAAAATCAAGATGGGTTTCAATTCAGATCTATTGAAGGACTTATAAAACAGGAATCTAAAGCAACTTATTCTTATACTGAAGTTAATATGAGTTCGATTGATAGAAATAATGATTTTAACATTTTAAAATATAATGTTGATAGGAATCAAAAATTAGTTGAAAATTTAAGATTAGGTGCATATGCAAGTCAAGGATTATTCTTTAATCCACTTAATTTTTCAGTTTCAGTACCTATATTTAAGATGAAAGATAAGAAAGATGGTATTGAAAATTTAGGTAATGATATAGAATTTCCAAAAATTTCTGATAATTCTGGAAAAAAATTAGATGATCTACCATCTAGAGTAGTTTCTTCTGTTGTAGATGTTGGAACTGTTGAAGTTGGTGTATCTACAGATATTAATGCAGATCCTACTCAACATCAATCACAATCATTAACAAGATATAATCTTTTACTTACACAATCTCTTAGTATGACTGTTCCTTGTAATACTGATTTGAGGGCAGGTGATGTTATTACTTGTGAATTTCCTAAAATTTCTTCTGCAGATTCTGAAGAATTGGATTCTGATACAAGTGGTAAATATATAATAAAGGAACTGTGTCATCATTTTGATCCTAGAAATTCATATACATCTATGAAATTGATTAGAGATACATTTGGTTTTTATGGTAAATAAGATATGATAGAAGAATCACTATTAAAAAGTAATTTTATAGGTAAAGACGGTTTTCGTTGGTGGATCGGTCAGATTCCTCCTGTAGAAGCATGGGAAGGTCAAGCTAATAAAAAAGGATGGGGAACTAGATATAAGGTTAGAATTTTAGGTTATCATCCATACAATAAGGCAGATTTACCTGATAAAGATTTGCCATGGGCAGGTGTAGTTGTTCCACCAACTGCTGGAACAGGTGCTGCAAATTTTGCCCAAAGTATGAAGTTGCGACAAGGTGATGTTGTAATTGGTTTCTTTTTAGATGGTGATAATGGACAAGTTCCAATGATTATGGGTTCTTTTGGGAGAACTAGTTCTGTACCTAATGATGCTCCAAGTGAGGCATTTGTTCCTTTTAGTGGATATTCAAAACGTGTTCAACCATCATCTAGAATAAACGCAAGCCAAACAAATGAGGATACTAAAGAATCTAATAGATCTCCAGCAACTGCAAGTAACAATACAGTAAATTTAAAAAATAAAGATATTAAAAATAACCTTGATAAATTTAAACCAATATCAAAAACTATGGGAGCTTCAGAAGTTTCTGCTGATGCCTGTGGTGATAGTTTTGCTAATAATATATCCGCAACATTAGATAATTTATTTGATAAGGTTGGTCAAGGTACTGATATTATGTCAGAAATTTCATCTGCAACAAATCAGATTCAGGCATTTTCAAATTCTGTTGTTTCTACATCTATAGAATCTTTATATAATAAAATGATACCTGAATTGCAAGGTGGTCTTGATAGTTTATATAATGGCACATATTCTGCTGTTTTTGCAGCAACTCAAAATAGTGGTATGGCAAAATTGGCTGGAATTGCTGCACAAAAAGCAACTATTCCTGGTGTATCAGCATTGCAGAGTAATTTAGATTGTCTTCCTGGAAAAATTGTTAATGGTCTTGGTGGTGCTATTAGAGGATTATTGCAGCAGGCTCTTTCTGAAGTTGTTAATACTGGAACATGTGTTGTAGAGCAATTTGCTGGATCTTTATTGAATACTATTAATGATGAAATTGAGTCTGCATTATCTGCTCCACTTGCTGGTGTTAGTGATATTATGTCAGGAGCATTTAAAGTTAAGGATATTTTGAGTAGTACATCTGATATGTTTAGATCTGTTGGTGGTTTAGTTGGTTGTAATCAGGCAAATTCAAATTGTGTTGGACAAGTTAAAAAATGGAAAATTGGAAGTGGTCCTTCTAAATTGATGGATATTAAAGGTGCTTTTGATAATATTACTAAAAATGCAAATTCTGTTTCTGCTGGTGGTAAGTCGTTTAGTAGACCAGATTGTTCGACTCCATCTTTTTGTGGACCACCTGTTGTTAATATATTTGGTGGTGATGGATTTGGTGGTATGGGAAGAGCAATATTGGGTAATTTTGTAAGTAATGTTGATGGTTTGTCAGATGTTACTGCTGATTTAACTAGAACTGCAAGTATTATTGGTGTTGAGATTGAAGATCCTGGATCTGCATATTATTACTATCCACCAATAGTAACGTTTGAAGATCCATGTAGTAAAGGATATGGTGCTATTGGTAAGGCTGTTATAGATCAGGATCCAAATTCAGAAACATTTGGTCAAATAGTAAATGTGATTATTCTTTCTGAAGGTGAAAATTATCCTGTTTCTAGTGATGATACTGGTCAAGTTGATGCTATTAACTCTGATCAGGTAACAATGGGGGTTGTAGCAACTCAAGTTGTTAATACTGGAAGTGGATATTTAAAGGAAGATACAGAAGCAGAAGGTTATAATTTGGATATACAAAATGGAAGAATTGTATCTGCAACTCCAATAAATAATGTTAAGACTACTGAATTGCCAAAAATAATTGTTAACTCCTCATCTGGAAGTGGTGCAATTATTAAACCAATTCTTGGTAGATTACCACTTACTCCACAAGGAGAAGTTATCAAAATTATAGATTGTGTAACATAACATGGCAAATCCAGAAAAAAATTGGGAAGGTAGAGATATTGACAGTCGTGGACCTAAGTTTAGGATTGACGTTAATAATCCAGAAATGGGTGATGCTGGAAAAAATGCCTATTTGATGGTTGGTACAACTGAAAATGAGACTACTCAATTTAGTGCATTAAGTGAAACTGGAACATATATGCTTCATAATGAGAAAAGTATTGAAATTGTTTCAGCAGAACCAACAAATTCTAATACAGCAATAAAGATAAGTGCTCAAAAAGGTAATTTTGAAATTATTGTATCTGATGGTCAAGTAAAAATTAAAGGTAGTAATATTGTTTTTGAATCTGCTACTGATATTACGATGAAAGCGGGAAGAAATATTTCATTAAATGCTGGACAAAATGTTACTCTTAAGGGTATTAAAGCTAGTGCAAGTGCTCTTGTTGGCAATTTAGTTCATGCTACAGGAAGTTTTATTGAAAAGGTTTATAAACCAACTTATGTTGGTACTGATTATTTGAGGAATCCACCTGCTCTTGATCCTTTTCTCAAAAAGGGTGTTGTTCCTGGAATTGGTGATGTTGAAGACTTAAAATCATTTGCAGAAGAAAATGTTGGTGAACTTAAATCTGTAGCTAAAGATGTGGGTGATCAACTTAAATCTGCAGCCAAAGACTTTAATGTTGATGACATTAAAAAATCATTTGATGTTGATAGCATCAAAAAATTATTTTAGGTGGATTAAATAGATGTCAGATAGTATTACAGTAACAGGTAACGAGGCACAATTTAACGAAAATGTTACCTTTTTAAAAGATGTCAATATTAAGGGTAAGATTTTTTATGATGATTTAGAAGGTGCAGATGATAATTTTAAGGTTGATAATTTAATAGTCAATAATAAAGGTGAATTTGATGCTGCTGATATTGGCAATCTTTTTGTTACAGGATTTACTACAGTTAATTATTTAAGAGTTACTGGAGTAGCTACATTCCAAGATGAAGTAATATTCAATCAGAGTTTATCATATAATGATTTAGAGATTAGAGATAGACTTCGAGTAGGTTTTGCAGGAACAATAATATATGCTGCTGATGATGAAGTTGGAAATCCTATTGTTGGTATAGGAACAAGTTATCCAGGTTCAACTTTAGATGTTGCGGGACTTACATCAACCAAACAATTATTTGTTTCTGGATTATCTACGTTTGCTGGAGATGTATTTGTTGGTGCTGGTGTTACTATAGGATTTGCACCAGTTGTTCCTGCTGGAGGAATACACACTTACATGTATTTTCCAGATGATGGATATTTGGCATTTGGTAATGATGAAGATTTAAAGATTTTTAGTTATAATGGCAATTCATATATAGAATCTTTCGGTGATGCTAATTTAAACTTTAGAAGTAGAGATAATACGCATATAAGTATGCGAGCTGCATTGGGTGAGTATGGAGAACCTGATGATGAAGTGATGGCAAACTTCTTCCCAAATGCTGGCGTTGAATTGATGTGGGATAATATTGTAAAGTTAGAAACTACAGAAAAGGGATTTACTGGTTTAGGAATTGGATATATTCATCATGATTCAGGTGATAATAATAGAGCAACACTTGGTATTGGTGTTAGTGATTTTGATGAACAATATCAATCATTTAAAGCTGGAATTGCTTCAGAATCAATATCTATGTTTAGTGGTATTGGTACTGATGTTGCAAGGGTTGGTATTGGTACTACTAATCCAATTGATGTTGCCCAGTTGAATGAAAGTGCTCAAGGTCCATTAAGACTTAATATAAATGGTAGTGTTGCTATTGGTAGAAATATATATGATTCTGTTGGTTCTCCAGGACAAAATAATTATTGGTTAAAGAGAGATCAAGAAGGAATTAGATGGGTTGCTTTGGAACCAACATTCCAAGAAGGTATTTGGATTGAAGATGAAGGTGTAAAAATTCCAATAACAGGAACAGCACAAACATTCACAACAATAAATTTTGCGAAAGACAATAGTTTTGGTTTAGGTGTAAATGGTCTTTTACCAACTGCTGCTGATGATAATAATATAACTGGATTAGCAACTGTATTTGAGTTAGATTATTGGGGTCACACTGGTGCAACTGGACTTAGTACAGAGGGACAAGCAATTTATCGATTTAGTAATGTTGGTATTCATACTGGTGGAATAGGTAATAATTATATTACAAACCCATTTGAAGTTGGATATGGTCATAGTGTTTTTGTAGTTAGTTCAAATAATTACATGGTTGGTATTGGTACATATACGCCAACAAATGCTTTAGAAATTGATACATCTCTTAAAGATGGTACTGGTGATGCTGAAGGTGGACTTTTTATTAAAAATTGGAGAAATGTTAACGAAAGTATTCTCAAAACTAGAAAAGCAATTGAGATTGAAGGTCATTCTGGAGTTGCAACACATAGTGCAGCAACTATAAGTTATGATGGTCAGGCATACTTTAAAGAATTTGTTGGTATAGGTGTTAGTTATGATACAAATACTCCCGAAAATACTGATGAACATCTTTATATTAAAAAACCAGGAGCTACTGCAAGAATAGAAGATTCAATATCTTTAAATTATATTGGTATAGGTGCATCTGACCAAAAAGGATTTAATTATGTTAGATCAAGCAGAAGTAGTGGTGGAGGCATAATACCTTTGGTATTAATGGCTGGAGATGGTGATAATAGAAAATGGGCACACTTTAAAGAAGATGTAACTTTATTTTATAGTAATGATCAAGTTAATAGTGATAATTCAGTAGGAATTAGTATTCGTGGTGATCAATATCATGATAATGATAATAAACCTCACGTTGGTATAGGACATACTGAACCGATTAGAACATTACATGTGAAAGATGGTGCTTCAAGTATGTTCTTTACTGAATATGATGATGGGGCAGCACTTTTGTTGGATGGTGCAGATGGTGATTTAAGTGGTGATGATTATTTTGGTTTACATGCATATACTGCTGGACTTTTTGCACTTAGTTATAAACAAACTGATCAATTAATTAGTGTAAAATCTTCTGGTGAAACTGGTATAGGAACTACAAATCCATCAGAAAAATTAGAAGTTAAGGGCAATTATATTAAATTATTTAATGAGCAAAATTTTGATACAGGTCTTATTATTGATAGTGGATATAGTAGTTCACAAAAATCATCAATTATTTTTAAAGACAGAACCACCCATGAGTGGACTCTTGGAAAAACTGAAGATTCAGTAAGTACATTTAGATTGACCGATGTAGTTAATACCAACAATCCAATTACCGTAAAATCTGGTGTTACAACATCTCCTGTAGGTATTCATACTGATGATCCACAACATGCTTTAGATATTAAAGGATCTGTAGTAAGAATAAACAATCCTGATGGTCCAGTAACTTTAAGACTTTCTAGAAGACTTGATTCATCAGATGGTTTAATAACATTCTATACTGAAAATGCAAATAATTGGTCTGTTGGTCAAATATCTGGTGGTAAAGAATTTCATATTAAAAATAATATTAGTGCTTTTGTTGGTGTTGAAGATGCCGTTACAATTAACCAAGAAAGTGATGTAGGTATAGGATCTACAGATCCATCAGACAGATTGGATGTTTTTGGTACAGCAAAAACTGTTAATTTAAATGTAACTGGTATTGCTACATTTACAGGTTCATGGGTAGATGTTAATACTACTGCAGGTATTACTACTGTTGGTTTTGGTGCTTCTACTTATTATGGAGATAATGTACCAGCATTATTTGGTGATGAAGATGATTTAAAAATATATCATTCAGGAACGGAAACTTTTATACATGATGCTGGAGCTGGAAATCTTTATATTGATTCTAATGATCTTCATATAAGAAACGCTGAACAAAATGCAACTGCTGCTATATTTGATGCTGATGATTCAGTAACTCTTAATTTTAATAATGAAGAACGTTTTAAAACTATTGGAGCTGGTGTTACTGTTACTGGAACAACATATTCAAATGAATTAAGTGTATCTGGTGTTTCTTCATTCCATGATAATGTTTACTTTAGAACTGGTGTTGGTAATACAGGAATTAAATTTAATAAAACAGATAATTCATTTGATTGGGATGATGATGTACATGCAAGATTTGGAGATAATAATGAATTATTGATATATCATGAAACTGATGGTAGTAGTTATATTACTGAAAGTGGTACTGGTGATTTAGTATTAAGAGCAAACAATTTAAATTTAGGATCAATAGATGGTGCAAAATACTTTTATGGTTATGCTAATGATAGAGTTGAATTATATTATAATGATGAAGAGCGTTTAAGAACTACTGGATATGGGGTTTCTGCTACTGGATTGCATGTAACAGGAGTTTCTACATTCAAAGAAAAGGCATGGTTTGAGGATGATGTAGATGTAGATGGGTTGACTGAATTAGATGAACTTAATGTTGCAGGAATTGCATCATTTGCACAACCTGTTGGTTTTGCTGCCACAATTGCATTAGATGCTCATATCAAAGATGTAAATGAAGATATTGGTACTGGTCAAAATGATGTTGGTACTTATAGAACTGATTATCGTTTATCTGCAGTTGGAACTGGTGTATCATGGAGACCATCTGGTGTTCAAACAAAGAGAACTATTTGGGTAACAAAGAATGGTGATGATCGTAATAGTGGATTATTGGAAGGAGATGCAAAAGCAACTGTTGGTGCTGCAGCATCTGTTGCACAACAAACTGATACTATTAAGATACGTCCAGGTGTTTACTATGAAAATAACCCAATTGGATTAAGAACTGATGTTTCTATTACTGGTGAGGATTTAAGACTTGTAACTATTATTCCAAATAATCCAACAAAGGATGTCATTCATGTTAGAAATGGTTGTTTGGTAGAGAACTTAAACTTTGTTGGATTAACAACTTATACTAGTCATCAAGGTGCTGGTGCTGTTGCATTCCCACCACCAGATGGTCCTGAAACTGCTAATAGTGGATACATAGAACCTGGTCCATTTATTGTTCCTCCAGGTAAGAGATATAAGAGTCCTTATGTAAGAAACTGCACAAACTTTATGTGTCAGAGTATTGGTATGAAAATTGATGGAGATCATGCCACTGCACAAACTTTTGGGCAAGATCTTAAATCTATGGTTTGTGACTCATTTACACAGTATAATGAAGCTGGTGTAGGTGTTTCGATTACTAATGATGGATATGCACAGTTAGTTTCTATCTTTACTATTAACTGTGATATTGCAATTTATTGTGATACTGGTGGACAATGCGACCTAACAAACTCTAACTCATCATTCGGTAATTTTGGACTAGTTGCTGTTGGATTAGGTTCAACACAATTCACTGGTATTGTAAGTAATACAAATACTGCTGGTGATTTTATCAATAGTACTGTTGCAGATAATCAAGATACCGTAGTTTGTGCAGATGTATTTGATAGTATTGGTAATCCAAGAAGACCTTTTGATGGTCAAGCATTATACTTCCAAATTAATTTGGATAATTATCCAGATGTTGATGGTTCTGGAAGAATTACTAGTCCTTTACAACAGGTTCAGAGTATTAAAATTATAGATGGTGCTGATGTAAGTGGATTTAGTGCTATAGATCCTCCAAGTATTGTTATTAGAGATGCTGATGGAACATTACCACCAAAAGGTCCACAAGGTGTTATTGCAGAGGGAAGTGCATCTGTAAGTCCTACAGGAAATATTACTTCAATTGATGTTGTTGCAACTGGTAGAAACTATCTTCCATCACAAAAACTTGTTGTTGATGTTGAAGGTAATACTGGAATTGCAACAGTTGTTACTCAACCAATTTATTATACAGTTGAATCTGCCACATTCCCAGTAACTTCTGGACCTTTAACTGGAATAAGCACAATTACATTTAATGAGTTTGTTCCTTATGAATTATTCCCTGATGATCCATTCTCATTGAAGAGAATTAGTCGTATCCTAACAAGTTCTCATTCATTCGAATATGTAGGTACGGGAACGGATATAAATACATCGACACCCCTACAGGGTGCAATTCCTATAAAGGAGAATGAAATTGTTGCTTCTGATGGAGCACAAATTCCATTCACTGCTACTGATCAACAAGGTAACTTTGATATCGGTCAAGGTATTCAGATTAACCAAACTACATCAACAATTACTGGAAGAGATTTTAGTAGAGCAATTCAAGCAGAAGTTACACCATTAATACTAGCATTGAGATAAAATATGGCAGTCGCACCACTTAATAAATTTTTAACCCTCGCAGTTCCAGTTGCACCAGGTGAGCAGACAATTTATACAGCTCCTGTAGGAACATCTGCTATTGTTCTTTATGCTCAAGTATCTAATGTTGGTATTGGTCAATCATACCCAACAGTTACTTTTAGTCATAGAAGAACAAGTGTAGCAACAAGAACAGCAGGTAATGTAAGAAATAATAGAATTATAAAAGATGGGGAAGTACCACCAAATGATGCACTCGTTTTAATTGATGGTCGTTTAGTATTAGAAAGAACAGCAGTTATATCAGACTCAATTGTTATTACAGGAACTCAAAGTGGCGTTACTACCATAATGGATGTTGATTATAGTAATGATAGTGGTATTACTACTGTTGCGACATTAAATGATCATAATTTGTCAGTTGGTGATCAAATTACTATGGCAGGTATTGCCTTTACCTGTACTGGTACATATGGTTTAACTACATCTATTTTTCCAGAACCACAAGCAGCATTTACAATAACAGAAGTTCCTACTTCAAAAACTTTTGTTACTAACAGTGGTATTGTTAATAATTTAACTCACGATTATACTCCAGCAATTCATAGATTTGTGAGAGCAGAAACTGGTGCTATTAGTGTAACTGGTGGTGCATCTGGACCTTTCACACCTACAAATGCACAGTATGATTCGAAGACTGGAGTTGTAACTTTTACTGTAGCTAATCATGGTCTATTAGCACCTACAACACATACAGCAGGTGCTGGTACTACATATAGTCCTCTTGCTGGTATCATGACTGTGACGGTCACTGATGCCCCAAATCCACCATTCCAAAATGGTGAGTATGTTAAATTTAATACTGGATCACTTGACTTTGATTGTAGATATGGTGGTGGTATAGGAACACAATCCTATCCTAGAATTGGTGATCCTGCTAATGGAAAGTTTTTACCAATATCTAATGTAACTGGAAATACTTTTGAAGTTAATGTTGGTACTGCTAAAGGAGATTATACTCATATCTTCCAACCAGATGAAGAAGTTGCTACTAATGCAATAATTACTGGTGGTAATTATACACATACATGGAAAGGTGGTAGTGCATCTGATGCTGTAAGAAGATCAAGTGCAGTTGGTGTTGCTTATACTGTAACTGCTGCAAGTTATACTGCTAATAGTGGTGAGTTGGTATTGACTTTAAGTGATACTACAGCATTTAGTGGTACAGATTCTATTAATATTGCATTAAATTCCTTGACATTTGCATGTCAAATGGATAATTATGCAACAGATCATACTTATCCAAGACCAACAGATCCTATTAACACGACGTTGGGAAGTCCTAATAATGGTGATTCTGGTTGGAGTAGAACTATAAGTTGCACAAAATCTGGAAATCAAATAACTTTAAATGTTGGTGCATCACCTACGGTACAATATACTCCTAGTGATGCCACATACAATCCTACCACTGGTGAAATGGTATTGACTTTACCAGCTGGTTATAATATTAATAACGATAAATCTTCTGTAGCATTAGCAGCAACAACAGGTACTACTTATAATCCATCTACTGGTGAATTAGATTTACAAATTACTGGTCATGGTCTTCATACTGGAGATAGGATAAAATTTGTTGATGAATCATTATCATTTAGTTGTACTGCTGGATCATTTACACACATTTATACTGGTGGTGTTGCAACAGATGCTGTTACTGTAGTTTCTGATAGTAATACAAAGAAAGATGTAACAGCAGCAACTTATACTCCTGCAGATGGTTTAATAGAATTGAATATAGGTTCTCATACTTATACTACAAGTGATACTATTAGAATTGCTGCAAATTCTCTATCATTTACTTGTGATGAAGATAGTCATGCAACTACTCACACATATCCTAGAGTGAGTGATCCTGCATATGAAAATATTTTACCAATTGTTGCAGAGAGTGATAATACAATTACAGTTAATGTTGGTAGTGCACAAACTACTGCTGCTACTGGATATCCAAGATCAAGTGATCCTGATAGTAATAAGTGGTTACCAGTTACCTATATTAATGCAAACAAAGTTAGAGTTGCTATAACAAGTTCTTCTAATACTGCTCCACATACCTTTGTTAATTCTGCTGCTGGTAGTATTAAAGTTGCATCAGATTCTATTAAACTATCAAATGGATCTATAGTCTTTACATGTGATAAAGATAATCATGGAAGTAAGCATTATTATCCTAGACCATCAGATCCTTATTATAATAATGCAATTTCTGTTGGTAGTACAACTAATAATACTATGACTTTATTTGTTGGTAAGTCTGTAGTAAATCAATCTCATCATTTCATATCTGGAACTAATGGTGGTGTTAAAAGAGCAAGAAGTACTATTGGAATTTCTAGTAATTCATTAATATATAAATGTTCACAAGATAATTATCAAACTGAACATGCATATCCTCGTGTTACTGATCCTGCTTATAATCAAATTTTAGGTGTTGATGTTGTAGGAGTTCATACTTATGTTAATGGACCTTCTGTTGATGCTGTTAATATAACTGGAGTTGGTAATTCTACTGTTACTGCAGCAGATTATAATCCAACTACTGGTGATTTGGTATTAAATATAGGAGCAAATCATGGTGTTACTGCTAGTAATACTGCTACAATTGCTGCTAATTCTTTAGCATTTACTTGTGATAAAGATAGTCATGCAACCACACATACATACCCTAGAACTACAGATCCTGCCTACAATAAAGTTCTTGCTATTAAAGCAACTGATGCAGCTTCAGGAACAATTACAGTTAATGTTGGTAAAGTAAATACATTTTCTGCTTTCGTGGGTATCAATACTGCTGGTGGTTTAGTTGCCCCATTACAAATGGAATTTATCTGTAGCATATTAGAAAATAGTAGCGCATAATTATGCCCAAGTATCTCAGTAATAGAGTAAAAAGAACACCACAGAGTGGTTTAACTTCGGATAGGTATCTATATCTTGGATTGGAGCAGGCTGAACCTAATTTAGGTGATCCTAAAACTCCTCTTCCATCGATTCCTAGTGGAACTCAATTCCAAATCGTTTCTGTTGAAGGAGTTCCTGGTGAAAGATATTGGGCACCTATTACTGGTGGTATAAATCCTGGTGCTATAACTGTTAGAGAGGAAGGAATAACTGTTCCTGTAGGTGGAATTAATAGTATTACATCTCTTGATTTTAGAGGTGAAGCAATTACAGTTACTGGATATCTTGATGGTGACGGAAATCCTGGAACTGCTGTAACTCTTACTGTTGCTCCTACAGGAAATAACCATGAAGTTCTTTTTAATAATGATGGAGAATTTGGTGGTGCAAATTATTTTGTTTATGATAATACAGTAGGTGTTGGTTCTGTTGGTATAGGTACATCAAATCCAACAAAATCTCTCCATGTTGCTGGTGATGTAAAATTAGATGGAACAATATATGATTCTGATAATGTAGCAGGTTCTTTTGATCAAATACTTGTAGCAAATAATAGTGGTGGACTTACTTGGACTGATCAATCAGGCATTGTTGCTGGTGCTGGTGGAACATATACACAGGTTCAATATCATGATGCTGCTGGAAACCTTGGAGGTTCTTCTGCATTTGTTTTTGATTATAATACTGATAGTGTTGGTATTGGAAGTACGATACCTAGAGCAAAATTAGATGTTATTGGAAGTAGTTTATTTAATGGTATTACTACTTTTACTGGTAATGTTACTATTGGTGGAACATTAACTTATGATGATGTAACTAATATAGATTCTGTCGGTATGATTACTGCCAGATCTGGTATAACAGTATTAAATGATGGTATACAGGTTAATTCTGGACAATCTGTATTCCAAGAAGTTAAAATAAATGATGATTCTAGATTATTATTTGGTAATAGTTCAGACTTACAAATTTACCATGAGACAGTAGGTGGTGGAAGCACTTCATTTATTAAAGATGTTGGTGATGGTGGGATAGAGATATGGGGAAGTTCTCTTGATTTAAGAAGTGATACTGGTGAATATTATTTAAAAGCAGAAAAGGATGCTGGTATTACTCTAAATTATGACAATAATGAGAGAATAAGAACCACTGGATATGGAGTTACCATAAGTGGAATTACAACAACTACTGATTTAAATGTAACTGGAGTTGTTACTAGTCATTTAATCCCATCAGTCCATGATACTTTTTCATTGGGATCTCTTAATAATAAGTGGGATATTCTTTATGTAACTTCAATTGTAGGTCTTGATGATATTATTACAGATGAGATTGATACTAATCTTTTAAGAGTTACTGGAATTTCAACTTTTGTTGGATTATCTACATTTAATAATGGAATAATAGTACATTCTGGGGTATCTACATTTATTGGTAATATTGATGCTGATGGTAATCTAGATGTAGATGGACAAACTGATTTAGATGTTCTTAATGTATCAGAGAAAGCTAGTTTTTATGATCAACTTGATATCTATGATAATTTAAATGTTTCTGGAGTAACAAGTTCTAAACATTTAATTATATCAGGTATTAGTACTTTTGAAGGTGATGCATTCTTTATTGGTAATAATTATGATTTAAAATGGGATAAGAGTCAAGATTCATTAGAATTTAAGGATAATACTTTAGCTACTTTTGGTAATGGTAGGGATTTACAAATATCACATACTAATAGTCTTTCTAGTCAAAATGATTCTAATGGGGATGCTATTCTTGATGGTGATACATGGACTTCATATATCCACGAGAATGGATCAGGTTCATTAGTATTCAAGACAGATGGTGGACCTGGAACAGGAGCATATCAATTCTATGATGCTGGTTGGAGACCAATATTAAAATTATTCAGTGGTAGTAGTGCAAGAGCTGCTTTATATCATGCTGGAGCAGAAAAATTAGTTACATCTAGTACTGGTGTAACAGTAACTGGAACTGTTAA
>MDSZ01181478.1_pt1 | contig 20679 bp, 17 predicted proteins | sample 811201 | NCBI WGS metagenome assembly MDSZ01 (sample SAMN05326647, study PRJNA326480) | marine metagenome | isolation source: seawater | place: Indian Ocean: North | collected 2010 | reverse complement strand
TTTTAAAATTTTATCATTTTTACTATTTGCTAACCATTCTAGTCTAAGGTCTGTCCTATAAAAGTTTATATTTTTGTAAATAGTTTTACCTCGCTTAAGAAGTTCTTCAGAATTTTTTTCTGGCATTCTATGAGACCCCACTTTTCTATCAGTAGTAAAAACTCCCTTAATTTTATTTTGTTGAAAAAACTTTGAAAGTTCGAAACTCTCAGAATAATGATGAAGCCTTATATATTTGCTAAGATACTTCTTTCCTGCAAATCTTTTTATTTCATTAGTAATTTTTTTAAATGTATTTTTTTGATCATTAATTTTTTGCTTATAAGGTGGTAAACTGGGATTTAGAGCATGAAAATTAAAATAAATCCAATTTTCACTTAATTCTTTATTTATTTTTCTTACATTTTTAAGACTTTTAGATTTGTTATCTATTATATTTTCAAAAAAAACATTAAGTCCCGTTCTTATTTTATATTTTTTCCAAATTTTATAAAGTTCTTTAAAAAAATAATGTTTTTTTAGAGGTATTTTTTTTTCTGAAATTTCTATTAGGCTTTTAAAAACATCGTCAATAGAAAAATGTAATTCCTTTATTTCTTTTGAATTATATTTTCCAATATTCTTTAAATTCATATAATTGTTTTTTAAGATTTTTTGAGTAAGTGTCTGGCTTAAGAACTCTATTTATATATTCAACATTTTTTTTTGAGACATTGTATTTTAAATTAAATATTTTTTTAAATAAAATTAACATTTGATATTTAGTATATTTTTCTTTAGTACCAAGTTGAATAATTTTGTTACTTTTTCTTTTTTTATTTAATAAGATTTCTTCTAATTTTTTGCACCATTCTAAAGTAGTTACTCCATTCCAGTAGTGGTTTTCAAAACCAAATAATTTTTTACTCTTATTTCTTAGAGCCCAACTTAAAAAATCTTTGTTATTTTTAGTATGTCCAATAATTGATACTCGCATAATTAATGTATTATCTCGGCTATATAAACTTTTTTCACCTAAGAATTTAGAGATTCCATAATTATCGTTAGCGTCGAAATTATCTTTTTTTTTATAAGGACTTTGTTTTTTTCCATTGAATACACAATCAGTACTGGGGTGAACTAGGTAATGCTTTTCATCTAAGTGCTCACTTAGCATATACGGAAAGTAAGAGTTAATAAAAAATAAATTCTGTATTGTGGAAGTTTTTTGTTTTATCCTACCAATACAATTAATAATTATTGATGGTTTTTTTTTATTTAATAATAATATTTTTTTCTTTATATTTTTTTCATTTATTCTTTCATCAAAACAATAAGTATTGTATTTTTATTTTTTAAAAAAAACCAAAACTTGAGATCCAAGCATTCCCTTTGAACCAATGATAATTATTGTTTTATTTATTTTCTTCATTAAAAGTGAAATATATATTAAATTATTTAAATTAATATTATATTTAAAAACTTCTTAAAACAAAAATAGTGAAAACCAATCAAATCACAATAATTATAGTTTCTTACAAGAGTGGAGAAATTCTTCTTAAATGTTTAAAAAATTTTAGAAGTTTTAAAAAAATCTATATCCTTGATAATTCGAATGATAAAAAATTAAAAAATAAAGTACTTAAAATTTATCCACATATTAGGTTTTATCTTTCAGATAAAAATTTAGGATATTCTAAGTCAAATAATTTCTTGTTAAATTTTGTAAAAACAAAATATTCTCTTTTAATTAACCCAGACACTACTATAACTTTAAATAATGTAATTAAACTAATTAAAGCTGCTAAATTATTAAAAGATAGGTTTAATATTTTAACTCCATATAATAAAAAATTTCATCCAAGTAATTATTATTCAAAGAAATTTGTTAGTACATTTAAAAATAAAATTTATAACAACATTTATGAAATAGATTTAGTTAATTTTTATGCTCCACTAATAAATATGAATAAAAAAAAATTATTAAGAACTTTAGATACTAACCTTTTTATGTATTATGAAGATTGGGACTTATGCAAAAGAATAAGAGACTCTGGAGGAAAAATTTATCTAGTCCTTAACTCCTTAGCACAACATAAGTCAGGAAAATCTTCAAAGTCAAAAGGATATAATAGTAAGAGATATTTTCATTGGGGCTGGTCATTTGTTTATTATCATAAAAAACATTTTAATATATTTCTTGCGTACTTTCACATCCTAATGCTTAAATTTAAATTATATTTAAAGATTATCATTTTTAAATTTGCACAAAAAAAACTTTCAGATATTACTAATATCAAGTGTATTTTAAATGGCATAAATAGAGGCTTAAATGAAAAAAAAGATTTTAGCAGAGAAAAATATTAAATTAAAAATTAAATATAACTTAAAATGTAAAATTTTTGTTGCTGGGCATAAAGGTATGGTGGGAAGTTCATTAATTAAAAATTTAAAAAAACAGGGTTTTCAAAATATCCATGTAGCAGATAAAAAAAAACTAGACTTAGTAAATCAAAATTCAGTATTAAAATTTATGGATAAAAATAAATTTCATCAAGTTTATATAGCTGCTGCTAAAGTGGGAGGCATAGTAGCTAATATTAATAATCCTGCTGATTTTATTTACGATAATACGATGATTGCAGCAAATTTAATTAATGCATCATATAAAACCAATGTAAAAAAAGTTTTGTTTTTTGGATCAAGTTGCATATATCCAAAAAAAAATAAAATTCCGATTCAAGAAAGTAGTTTGCTATCTGGCTATTTAGAGCCTACGAATTTACCTTATGCTTTGTCAAAGATTTTAGGTTTAATAATGTGTAAAAGTTACAACTCACAGTACAAAAGTAAGACTATTTTTAGGGCTGTAATGCCCACTAACTTATATGGTTATAATGATAAATATGATCCTGTTAATAGCCATGTAATACCAGCTTTAATATATAAATTTCATAATTCTAAAAAAAATAGAAAAAAATCTATTAAATTATTAGGTACCGGTAGAGCTAAAAGAGATTTTTTATTTGTAGATGATTTAACTAATTTTTCAATTAAATATTTAAATGCTAATTTAAATAAAAAACTTCAGAAAGATTTTATTAATATAGGTTCAGGTCAAGAAATTAGCATTAAAAATTTAGCAAATTTAATTAGTAAGGTTGTAGGTTATAAGGGTAAAATAATTTTTGATAAAAAAAGTCCAGATGGCCACTTAAGTAAATTATTAGATAATAGGTTTTCAAAACAGCTTGGATTTAAAGTTCAAACAAAATTACAGGATGGTTTAAAAATTGCTTATATGGATTTTTTAAAACATTATGCTTAATGAGTAGGATTAAATTTCTATTAAAAATAAATCCCATTATTATATATCTTTTATATATATTATTTATTTTATTAGCATCGTTTTTTTTCTGCGAAATATATTCTAGTAGATTTAATATTGTAGATGAAAATAATAATATCATATTAAAAAATATTTCATTTGGACACGGTCAATTAATTCACAATATATTTTATTTTAATTTATATTATCAAGAAGTTCATGGAACAGAATTCTACTTAAAAAAAACATTAGCTCTACCTTTTTTAATAATTTTATTGGCTAAGATTTCTCTGAATTTTTTTTTTTATAATATTAGCAAAAAACTTTATCATATTTAGTTTATATTTTTGGATAGTAAATTATTTTAAAAAAATTAATAAAAAAAATAATTATTTTTTAATTCTTATTCTTCTAGTTCCATTGGTTAATTTTTATAATTTTAAAGTAAGTTTAAACTTTAATTATGAAGACTGTCTTTTATCTATTTTATTACCTATACTATATTTACTTTGTATATCTAAAAAAACTAAATTATCCTTTGTTTTAATTTCCGCAATATTATTTATTTTATATTTTGTCAAAACATCTATGTTTTTTATTGTATTTTTTATCCCTATAATAATTATTTTAACTGAGAATAAAAAAATTATTAAATGGTTTCCATTATTTTTCTCTTTTTTTGCGATATTAATCTGGGGGATTTATGGATTAAATAAAACTGATAGGTTTCCTGTTGCTTCAAGTGGATCTTCTTTAAATAGTTTAGTTATGTCTTATGCGTTTAATACTAAGTTTAGAGATTTTTATCCATATTATTCAACTGATTTAATTCCCGTGGAAATAAACAAACAATCATTTCAAAATGAGTGGGATTTTTATGATTATTACAATCTAAAGAATAAAATTTATCTTAAAAATAATTTAAAACATTATTTAGTTGATTTTTTGATTAAGTTAAAATTTATTTTTTTTAATATTTATAAAGATGGAACTTTAAATATCGACTCTAAGGATAGAGAGATAGATGTATTTAGTATTTTTAATAAAATTATATTCAATGTTAGTATTCTTTATTTGATAATATTTTTGTTTAAAATTAAATTTTCTTCATTTAAATTTAAATTTTTAGATACCAAATATCAAATTAGAGAAAATTTATATTTAGTATTTTTTATTTTATTAAGCTTAGCTCCTCATTTAGTGGTCTGGGCAACTTCAAAACATTTAGTAGCTATTTCAAATATTAGCTTAATTTATATATTATTTTCTTTTAAAAATGGCATTTATTTGAATGAGAAATAAACTAAAAAATATTAATGTTCTGCATATTGCTTATTCAGATTATATAGGTGGGGCATCACGAGCCGTAACAAGAATTCATAGTTCTCTTGTTAAATCAAATATTAATTCCAGTCTTTTGGTTCAAATAAAATCTAAAAATGAAGATAAGAAAATAATAAAAATTAAAAACAACAAATTTTTACAAATCATTAAAATTTTAATTAATAAGTTAATAAATTTATTTTTTAAAAATAATACTTCAATCTTATCATTAAATATTTTTAACACTGGGATTGTAGACAAAATAAATAATTCTAAATATGATATTATTCATCTTCATTGGATTAATAATGAGACAATATCTATAGACGAAATATCTAAAATAAAAAAAAAAATAGTTTGGACTTGTCATGATATGTGGCCTTTTCTTGGGATATATCACTATAGTTTTGAAAAAAATTCAAAAACTATAAATTTTATAGATAAATTTATTTTAGAAAAAAAAAAGAAATTAATTAAAAAAAAAATATATTTTGTGGGTGTTAGTAGTTGGATCAAAAAACAAATTAAAAAAAGTATATTTAAAAAAAATCATGCTTATTTTGTTAATAATCCAATTGATCTAAGTTTTTGGAAACCAATAAAAAAGTCAGATTCCAGAAAAATTTTAAAATTAGATAAGGATAAATTTTATATAGGGGTTGGCAATCTTGAAATAGGTAAATTTAAGAGAAAAGGATTAGAAGAGTTTATTAAGGCTATTAATCTTTTAAAAACTAATAAAAATATTGAGATAATAGAATTTGGTAATGAAAAACAACTCAAAATAAGCAATATAAGTGTAAGAAGTTTTGGGATAATTAATGATGATATAAAGTTAAGACAAATTTATAATTCTTTAGATTTATTTGTTTTACCATCAAAAATTGAAGCTTTTGGACAAGTTGCGAGTGAGGCTATTCTTTGTGGTACCCCAGTAGTAGGTTTTGCTAATACTGGACTAGACGATATAATAATTAACAAATTTAATGGACTGTTGGCGAGTAATTTTTCTTATAAAAATCTTTCAAAATCAATTAATTATTTTATAAACAATGATAATTATAATAAATTTAAAATCAGAAACACTATTGTTAAAAAGTTTTCTTACAAACGTATATCAACTGAATATATAAAAATTTATAAAAAAATAATTAATGAAAAAAACTAAGTTAATTTTAAATCTACTAAATTCTGTTGAAAAAAAAAAACTTTACCTTTTAGTTATTTTGATGATCTTTGGAGGTTTGTTAGAAACATTAGGCATTGGGCTTGTAATTCCTGCAATATCAATTTTAATCAATGGGTCGGATCAAATTATTAATTATCCTGTTTTTGATAATAGTTTTTTTACTATTAGGACTTTTTCAGAGGAAAATATTTCTATTATTGTATTTACACTTCTATTTACCGTATTTTTGGTTAAGTCTTTATTTTTAGTTTTGCTTTATAATTATCAGTTTAGATTTTCTAGTAATATTTTACAAAGAATTACAAATGAAATATTTAAAAAAATTTCTTCACAACCTTATTCTCTTTTTACCCAAAAAAATTCTTCGAAATATTTAAATACATTGTCAAATGAATCTCGATTATTTGTAGATTTATGTATTGAACCTTTAGTTTCCATATCGACAGAGCTAATTATCTTTATATTTATAATTTTTTTCTTAATTTATATTGAGCCCACAGGTTCAATCTTTGTAATTTTCACGTTGGTTACAGCAATGGGTTTATTTTATTTTTTAACAAGAAAGAAGACAAGGTTTTGGGGTACTCAAAGACAAGAATTTGACGAAAAATTAGTCAAAAATATGCAAGAAACATTCCATGGAATTAAAGAAATTAAGATTTTCAATACATTTAATTTTATATTTTCAATATTTAATAAAAATTTAAATCAGAGTGTTGAAGCAAGAAGAAAAATTAATTTTTTGCTTCAGCTTCCAAGGGTTTGGTTAGAAATCATAGCAATATTAGTAATGACTATAATTGTTTTAATGTCTGTAATTATGGAGAGAGATTCAGCAGAGGTGGTCCCAATTCTGGCAGTTTTTGCTGCAGCAGCATTTAGAATTATACCCTCAGCAAATAGAATTTTAATAGCAAGTCAAAATTTAAGATATGGTTTTGCATCAGCAGAAAAATTGTTGGAAAATATTACAGAAATAAGAGAATCATATCAAAAACAATCTTCGGACTTTAAAACTAAAATAATAAAAAAATTTGATACTTTTGAAATGAAAAATGTATCATTTAATTACGAAACACCCGAAAAAAAAATATTTGAAAATTTAAATTTTAAAATTAAAAAAGGTGAAATTATTGGAATAGTTGGAAGTACAGGTATTGGAAAATCAACTTTTATTGATTTATTTTGTGGGCTAATTAAACAAAATGAAGGAGAAATAATTATTAATAATGAAAAAATTAATAATGAGACAATTGATTGGAGTTGTCTCATTGGATATGTTCCTCAAAATTATTATTTATTAGATGAGTCTATTAAAAACAATATAGCTTTTGGACAACCTGTGAATTTAATCGATGATAAAAAAATAAATAATTCCATAAATTTTTCTCAATTGAACAAGCTAATTAAAAGTTTGCCTGATGGCATAAGTACTAATATTGGTGAAAGAGGATTAAAATTATCAGGCGGTCAGAAGCAAAGGCTAGCAATTGCCAGGGCATTATATTTCGATCCAGAAATTATCATTTTTGACGAAGGAACCAGCAATCTAGATATTAGAACAGAAGAAGAGCTTATAAATACAATTAAAAATTTAATTAGGACTAAAACAATAATTTTGATTACACATAGATTATCTACCCTTAAAGATTGTGATAAAATTTATGAAGTTAAAGATTTTAATTTAAAGGAATTAGATAAAAAAGATATAAATTTTAATTAAATTAATGGCTATCAATTTTATTTTTTTTACTTCATTTTTGTTAATTTTTTCACTTAATGGCAGGCTCTTATCTTATTGGTATCTTAAAGATAAGAAATTAAAGTATGATTTATTTGAAATAAATAATTTAATAGTCTCTTTGTTTGCTTTTGGAATATTTGCATTAATCCTTAATTTTTTCTTACCACTGAACAGTATTTATATTAAAATATTAATGTTTGTTACAACTACAATAGCCTTATTTAAATTTAGAGACAATATATTTTTAAGTCTAAAAAAAAATATTCTTCTTATTTTTTTTTTATCACTAATTTGTTTTTATATGAAAGCTGGCTATGATGCTGCATTATATCATTTACCTCATCAAAGTTTTATTAGAGAATATAAAATTATTTTTGGACTAGTAAACCTTCATGAGCGTTTTGCTTTAACCTCTCTTTACGGACACATCGCATCATTATTTTGGTTTAAAAATAATTTAATTTTATTAACTTTTTTACAAGGAATTTTTTATTTTTTATTGGTTAAAGATATTTATTCTAGGATAGTTAGCAATGATATCTTAGCTCAAATTACTGGAATGAGTACTATTATATTTACTCCAGTTTGGTTAAGATATATTCAGCCATCATTTGGTTTAGTTGATTTGCCAGCTGGAATTTTATTTTATTTATCTTTTGTAAAAGGAATTGATGTTTTAATTTTAAAAAAAAATATTAAAGAAGATACAAAAATTTTTTTGATTTCTTCAGCGTTATTATTTGCTTTTAAACCATCATATTTATTATTTTCAGTTTACGTTTTTTATATTTTATTTTTTTCAATTAAATTGAAATTAATTAATATAAATAATTTAATAAGTTATATATATCTCCCAATTATATTAATTTTTGCTTGGTTAACTAAATCTTTCATAAACTCAGGATGTTTAATATTCCCATTAGAATTAACTTGTTTTGATACAAGTTGGACAAATATGCTTTTGGTTCATAGAACATTTAATGAAATTACAGAGTATGGAAAGATTTACTCATCATATTTAACAATAGAAAATTTACGATATTATTTAAGTATTTTTAATTTCACTGCTATTAGTTTTTTTATAAGTACAATCTTTATAATTGGTTATTTATTAATTAAATCTAAAAAGTCTTTATATTTAAAAAATTTTTACATTGGTTTATTAATTTTTATAAACATTTTATTATTACTTAATATTAATGTCATAACAGGTTTTTCCTATTTAGTAAAAAGTGATCTGAGTTCAGAAAATATGTTAGGAAGAAATATTTTTTTTAAAGAAATTTTTTTAGTTTTATTTGTAATTTTTTCTTCATTTATAATTTCAATATCTACAGCTAAAAATAACAATATAGTTAAGAAAATACCAATTGGTAAATTAACTTATTTCCCACTTATATTTCTATTTTTTTTTACTCTAATTTGGTTCTTTTCTTCTCCTAATCCTAGGTTTTTAATTGGATATTTAGCCATAATACCTTTGTGTTTAATTCTGCTATTTTCTGATAATTTTAAATTAATAAAAAAAATTAAACCAAATTTTTTAATATTGTTTTTTTTCACATATATTGTTTTTACAATTTCTATTTTGATTAAAAAAGATTTTTTAATAACTGATGTTATTTCGATACCTCAAAAAAAAATACCTAATGTAGAAACTGTTAATAGAAAATATTTTGGTGTAAGACCTTCAAATTATTGCAACGATATTTTTGGAAGTAATTTATGTTGGATAGAAAAAAATTGTTATTTTATTGAAAAAGATGCAAGATTAGACTATTTAAAGTTTAATTATATTATAATTAAAAAAATAGTTGATAGAAGGCACCCTAAGTGTACGAAGAATTAATAGAAGAATGAAAAAAAAAACTGCACTAATTACAGGAGTTACAGGGCAAGATGGAGCGTATTTAACAGAATTGTTGCTTTCAAAAAAATATAAAGTCCATGGTATTAAAAGAAGATCATCATCAATTAATACTTTTAGGATAGATAAATTTTATCAGGATATACAAAACAAAAATTCGAATTTTATACTTCATCATGGAGATATGATGGACACTCCATCTATTTATAATATTTTATCAAAAGTCCAACCAGATGAAATATATAATCTAGCAGCACAATCACATGTAGCCGTTTCATTTGAGCAGCCAGAATATACTGCAAATGCAGATGCACTTGGCACTTTAAGAATTCTTGAGGCAATAAGACATCTAAAATTGGAAAAAAAGGTTAAATTTTATCAGGCAGGAACATCAGAGTTATATGGAGGAATTAGTAGTAAACCTAGTAATGAAAAAACTCCATTTTATCCTCGTAGTCCATACGGTGTTTCAAAGTTATACGCACATTGGATTACTGTAAATTATCGTGAAGCATATAATCTTTTTGCGTGTAATGGAATATTGTTTAATCACGAAAGTCCATTAAGAGGAGAAACTTTTGTAACTCAAAAAATTGTTAAAGCTTTATGTAAAATAAAATTAAATAAACAAAAAAAACTTTATATAGGTAATATTTACGCTAAAAGAGATTGGGGTCATGCTAAAGATTATGTAAAAGCAATGTGGTTGATGTTGCAACAAAAAAAACCTCAAGATTTTGTAATTTCCACTGGGAAACAGTATTCAATTAAGCAATTTATAGACCTTGTGGCTAAAGAAATTAAATTTGAGATTAAATGGAAAAAAAATAAATTCAATGAAGCGTATGCAGTAGACAAAAGTGGAAGAAAAATCATTGAAACTGATGCGAGGTATTTTAGACCATCAGAAGTACAAAATTTAATTGGAGACTCTAAAAAAGCAAAAAAAATTTTAAAGTGGTCCCCTACTATAAATATCAAAACATTAGTTAAAGAAATGGTCGTTGAAGAGCTAAAAAGGCATTAAATGCTAGTGACCATAGTAACTGTTGTTAAAAATAACAAAAATCAAATAGCACGTACTTTAGAGAGTATTAATAACCAAAAATATAAAAATTTAGAATTAATTGTTGTTGACGGGGAATCCGATGATGGTACGGAAATTATAATAAAAAAATATTTCAAAAAATTTAAATTAATAAGACGTAAAGACCAAAGTGTTTATGATTCTATAAACTATGCCTGTAGGATCGCAAATGGTGATTTCCTTTGTTTGTTGCATGCTGGCGATGTTTATTATGACAATAATGTAATTCAAAGATTTTCAAAAAATTTAGCAGGGATTGAAATATTAAGCTCTAACATATTGTATTTTGATGAAAATCAAAGAGTAACAAGAATATGGCAAGCTAGCAAAGTATCTTTTAAAAATAAACCATATAAATTTCCACACACTGGTTTTATTTATTCAAAGAAAATTTATAAAAATTTTTCATACGATAAAAAAATGAAAATATCTGCAGATAGTAAGTATTTAATAGAAATTAGTAAACAAAAAGTAAATCATAAACACATCAACTTTGTTTCAGTTTGTATGTTTAATCAAGGACTGAGCACTAATATTAGCCAATTAAAACTTAGAATTATAGAGGATCTACAATATTTGTGGCAATATCATAGAACTTTATTTTTATGGTATTATTTTCTGAAAGTTGCATCAAAAATTCCATCATATTTTTTTAAAGACAATATTTCATTATATGAAAAAAAATTTAAAAAAAACATTAATTTTTTAGAAAAATCTTTATTAAAAAAAAAAATTTTTGATTTAGAATTTTATAACTATTTTAATAAAATAAAAATGATTACAAATTTTAATAAAATAATTAATTCAAATAAAAATTTTGTTTTATCAGCGCTTAACTTAGCGTTTTTAGGATCTTTTTCAGAAAATAAAATCACTTTATATAAAGATTTATATCATTGGCCCGATGGGTTTCTTCCACTTTCAATTTTTAAAAAATACGCTCGTTTTAAAAAAATTCCAGGGAGAGATTTACTTAGAAAATTAAAATTAAGTAAAAAAATTAAGTATATCCATGTGATTGGAAATCTTGAGCAAAGTCAAAAAAAAATTTTAAAAAATATTTTGAAAAAAAATATTGTTCATACAAAGTTACCTTATAAAAATCATTTAGATTTAATTAAATATTGTCCCAAACTTAAAAAAAATGTTTTATATATTTCAACTCTACCAACACCTAAACAAGAACAAGTTGCAGAAATCTTAAAAGTTATAAATAATAATTACAAAATTTTACTGCTTGGTGGTGCAATAAATATTGTGACTGGTCTTGAAAAAGAAGTACCAAAAAAAATTGAGAATTTTGAATTTCTTTGGAGACTGAGATACGAAACAATTAAAAGAATTAGCAGATTGGTAGTTACAGGACTTAACTTTATATTTTATTATTTATTAACTAAAAAAGATAAAAAAATTCTTTAATTACATATGAATAAACTCTCTATAATTACTATTCATAAAGGTCCAACAAAAGATTTAATAAAAACGATAAACTCTGTTGCTAATCAAAATCATATTCCATATGATCATTTAATTATATCCCCCAAAATTCCCGTATATTTAAAAGATAGATATAATAAAAAATATATCAAATATATAATAGGTAGAGATAATTCTATTTATAATGCAATGAATATTGGTTTAAATTTAACAAAAAAAAGAAGCATATTATTTTTAAATAGTGGTGATGTCTTTTTTAACAAAGATTGTGTTAAAAATATTTATGAAGCAATTAACAAAAATCCTAATAAAATTAATATTTTCAAAATTATATTAAAACACAATAAAAATTATTACATTCCAAGAAAAAGTTATTTTTATAGTAAAAAATATTTTCCACATCCATGTTTTATAAGACCTCCAATTTTTATAAATAAAAATTTTATTAAATTTGAGGAAAAATTTAAGACGATATCAGATGGTCTATGGATGAAAAAAAATATTAAATTATTAAGTTCAGTAAAAATAAACCAAAATTTGGTAATACACAGTATAGGAGGTGTTTCAACAGTCCCATCTTTTCAATTAGCTTTAGAAAAAAAAAAGTTGTCATATTTAAGCTATATTAAGGAACTAGCAAAACTAATTTTATTTAATTTATTAGGTGAAAAATTATTTTATAAATTATTGTATTCAAAAAAATTTTGTTTGAATGAAAAAAAATAACTTTTTTATTTGGGTAACAGACATTTATTCAAATACAGGCGAGGGAAGATTAGGTTTTAGTTTCATAAAGAAATTAAATAAAATTTGTAAAATTGATTTTGAAATACAAACAAATGAAACTAAATACGATAACTATAAAATATTTGAAAAAAAGGTTAAAAATTATAATTTTAAAAAATCAAATTTTTCTTTAAATCAGAGATATTTAATATTTTTAAAAGGAATAATTTATCTCTGGATAAACTATATTAGGGGCAAAAGAGTAATTTATATAAATTATTTACCTTTGTGGAATTTTTTTATTTTTATTTTATGTCCACCAAATACTATTTTTGGACCAATTACTGGATCAAGTATAAGAATAATTGGAAGAAAACATATTTTTGAAAAATTTATTCGAAACAATATATTCCCCCTTTTTTATTTTGTTAGTGTCATTTTTTTAAAAATAAGAAATTCTAATTATTTTTTTTCTACGTCTTTATTAAATAACAATACAACAAAATTAATTCAAAATAATTCAATCTTTAATGTTCAATTACTTTTTTTAAAAAAAAATGAATTTAAATCAAAAAAAATATATGACTTAATTGTATACAATAGAAAGCATAGTAATAAAAATAAGATAAATTTAAAAAATATATTTAAAAAAAAAGTTTATAATAATTTTAAAATTTTATGCTTGGGAGAAAAAATAAGATTAAAAAATATTAAAAATCTAGGATTTATATCTAATAAAAAATTAATTAAATATTTAAAAAAAACAAAATACGGTATAATTTCAGAAGAAAACCTATACTCATTTTTCTTTTTTGATTTAGTTTATGCAGGAACTGAACCAATAATAAGTAAAAAAATTAAATATGATAAAAATTTAGTAAAAATCTGCAATGAAAATACACTTGATTTTAATAACGAAAAAAATTTTTCAAAAAAACTTGTTTTTGTTTTAAAAAACAAAAAAAACAAAAGAATTAATATAAAACATAATTTAATAAAAAAAATATCGAATAAATTTGAATCTAGATTAATTAGATTAATTAAGTAGTTTCTTTGTTTTATTTATTATTATTAGGCAAGATATCAGTAAAATTAAAAAATCAATTCCGAAAATAAAATATCCATTCTCAAATAAAACCCTAAAAGTTAAAAATAAAAAAATTGTTGAGTAAACTTTAAAAAAATAATCACTTTCCTGTTTAAGTAATTTTTTTAAAAGCACTTTAAATAAAATTAAATAAAAAATTATCATACAAATAATTCCAAAAATTCCTGTTGTTATATAATTATAAAAAATTCCTGAAGCAGCATCGCCAGCTCCAATTAGGCTTATGGATTCATTAGATAAAATTTCTGAGATTTTATTTGAAAAAAATATCCTATCCCTGTTTGGACCCTGTCCCAAATAATAATTTTCATTATGTATGGTTATAAAAATCCATTTAGCTAGTCTTCCTGTTGATAGGTCGTTGATTTTTGAAATGATATTTTTTTTACCACCATCACCATCGTCATCATAACTAGTTATTTTTAATATTTCTTCTAATTCTGTTGAAATGCTATTAGTATCTCTAAATAACGAGGAGTTATTTTTTTTATACGACACTACTTGTAAACTATTTTGACCTTCATTTTTGATTAGTAATTTTTTTTTAGCATTTTTTAGAAGATCTACAGATAGAACAGTGAAAAGTAAACAAATAGACAAAATAAACCAATCTCTGATTATTTGTTTTTTATAATAAAAAATTAAAATTAAATTAATAAAAATAATTCCCAAGGTATTAAATCTTCCTGATAATACCAATATTATGAAAAGAAAAAATAATGAGATAAACATTAAAATTATTTTTTTTGGAATAGATTTTAATTCAAAGTAAAAAAAGATTGAAAAAATATAAAATATTGCACACGTTCTGCCTAATCCATTTGAATTAAAATATAGGCTGTATGATTTACTCCCAACACTTAAAATTAAATTGTATCCACCATATTCAAGATCTAATAAAGAATAATTTGAAAAAAATAATAAAAACTGAAATATTAATCCAATTAAAGGTATAATGAATAATAATTTTAAATATTTTTTATTGGCATCAGTTTTTAAAAAGAAAATATTTAAAATATTTAGTAGTCCAGAAAAAATTTGTAACAGCGTTGAGAAAGACTGAATATCAAATTCCTCATTTCTAAAAAAAAAATTTAAAAAACCTAAAATTTGTGGAATAAAAAGCAGCAATAGTGTAACAGAAAAAAGATTTATATATTCAACTTTATTAAATTTTAAAACAATAATGAAAATTATTACATTTGCCGTTAATCCTAAAATTGAATAATTAACTCTCAAAAAATCTAATATATTTATAAAAGATAAATTTTTAGATAATTGATTTATTTGATTTATATCAAATAAAGTTATAGATCCTCCTAAAAATGCAAAAAAATTTCCAAAGTAAATAATAATTGCTATAATTAGTAATATTTCATGCAAACTAAAATTTTTAATTTTTATAAATGACATTTTTAACTAAAAAATTTAAAACTTTAATTGTTTACAAGTCTTATTTGATTTATTCATTACCTTTTTTTTTGGGATTAGGTGCATTTATTCCGAACGTAATATATATTATATTAACTTTATCCTTCATTTTACTTTTAATAAATAAAAGTATTAAAATTTCTTACTTTAATAACATTTTTTTTAAATTATTTACAATTTTTTGGTTAATTTCAGTTTTGAGCTCATTTTTCTCTGAAGACATATCAATGTCAATGCTTTCATCTGTTTCATATTTAAGGTTTATTATTTTCACTATGTTGACATATTGGCTTATAAAAAAACAATATTTGGACTTTAATCTTTTTTTTAAAATAGTTTTATATTCGCTTACGGTTATACTTTTTTTTGCATACCTAGAATTAATTACTGGATATAATGTAATTTTAGATGATCTAAAAGATATTTTTCAAAATGGTTTTAAAAATCCCAGAACACGAATAACAGGTTTGTTTGGTGATGAGCAGGTTCTAGGTGGTTATTTACTAAGAATTTTATTATTTTCACTTATAATTTTTTTCTATAATGAAATCAAGATAAGTAAAAGAATAAAAATTTATTTTTTATTTTTAATTTTTTCATCATTATTATTTATAGTTTTTTCTGGAGAAAGATCTTCAATTGTAATGTTGGCCATCTCTTTATTTTTAGCAGCTTTGATGATAAATGGGTATAAAAATATCAAACTGTTATTTATTTTTTCTTTTATATTATCATTTATTGCAATTATTTTAATAAAACCAAATATATATAATAGATTAATAACCCAAACTTTTTATTTACAGGTTTATTCTTTAGAAAAAAATAAAATATATTTTTTTTCCAAGACACATGAGGCTCACTATAAAACAGCTTTAAATATATTTTTAGATAAACCAATATTAGGTGCTGGAAATAAATCATTTAGGCTTCTTTGTAGTCAAGATAAGTATTCTTACAATGTTATTAAATTTGATGAAGGTGAAAGAAAAGGACAAAGCCAGGGCTGCGCAACCCATCCACATAACTATTATTTGCAAGTTTTATCTGAAAATGGTTTGATTAATTTATTTTTATTATTATTTTTTTATATTTTTATAATTAAAAATATTTGCTTTTATCTTTATAAAAAAATTATTTTTAAACAGAAAATTTTTACAAACACTGATATTTCTATTTATATATTTTTTTCAGTACTATTGTGGCCAGTAATTCCAACTGGTAGTTTTTTTTCAAGTTGGATTGCCTCCACTCTTTTTTTGCCAATGGGTTTTTTAATTTATAACAAAATAAAATAATATGAATTATTATTCATATTATTTAATATTATTTTTGGTTTTCCTGTTCAATTTTATACTTTTTAAATTTTATAAAAGTTTTGCATTGAAAATAAATCTTTATGATTATCCAGATCAATCAAGAAAAAAACATTCTATTGCAACACCTTTATTAGGAGGTGTATATCTTATTTTAAACTTATTTTTATTCTTTTTTCTGAACAAGATATTTAATTTTATAGGTGAACAATTTGAATTTAACTTATTTTTATTATTTTCAACTTTTATATTTATTCTTGGATTTTTAGATGACAAATTTGATTTGAAAGCAAATAAAAAATTTTTTATATTATTTGTTATCATTCTAGCTCTTATTAATTTTAATGAGAATTTAGTTGTCAAAAATCTTTATTTTGAAACATTTGATTTAAATATTAATTTAGGAAAATATTCTATTTTTTTTACTATCTTATGTTTTATGCTGTTTATAAATGCATGCAATATGTTTGATGGCATAAATTTACAACTTGGACTTTACTCTTTGCAAATATTTTTATTTTTATTTATGAATAATATTTTTCCAATATTATCAATTCTTTTTTGTATTTTTTTATTTTTTTATATTTATTTAAATAAAAATGGATCTATTTTTTTTGGTGACTCAGGGTCTCTTTTAATTAGTTTTTTAATTAGTTATTTAATTATTTCAGAATACAACGATAAAACGCTAATACTTTCATGTGAAATAATTTTTATATTAATGTTTTTACCAGGGTTTGACATGTTTAGATTGTTTTTATTTAGATTAATTAAAAGGAAAAATCCATTTAGTCCCGACAGCGAACACATACATCATTTACTAACAAAAAAATTTAACTTTTTAAAATCAACATTTTTTACACAATTATTTATTAGTTTTGGATTAATTTCTGTAAATTTTATAAGCCCTTTATACACAATTGTTAGTCTGATCTTAATTTATATTATTCTAATTGTATATCTTAACAAATTATTAGTTAATTAGATATTCTAATAGATCATTATTTACGATTTCATCATATAAATATGATCCTAGAAATTTATTCCCAACTTCTGAAAGATGAGAGCCATCCTTAAAAAAATTATTTTCATCAGTTTTAATATTTTTCGGATAATTTAAATAATAAAAATTATTTTCTCTTGCAATATCATTTATAAAATTAAACGGCCAGTTATTATTAATATTACAATTTATCATTAAAGTTTTTTTATTTAATTCTTTTCGTATTAGATTAATAATATTTTTTGTAACTTGTATAGATTTTTCATAATCTTGTTTTTGAATTTCTAAATTATGCATAGAAACGTTGCTTAATAAAAAAAAAATTTTATTCAAAATTCTGCTCTCTCCTATGAATGGAATTCTTAAAATTTTCAATAATAAAGTGTCATCATAAAAAATTTGATTATTTATTAAATAAGGTCGCCTTGAATATTGATTATAATATTTAAGTTTTTTTTCTATGGAAATAGAATTGTTTTGAAGGTCATTATTACAATATTGAAATATAAAAAATGTAATATTTTCAAAATTATAACCTGTTTTCTTTAATTCTCTCAATTGAAGTAATTGTTGAAAATTACCGTATCCACCTGCACCCATAGAATGAACAAGAACATTTTTATTAAAATCTTTGCTTATTTTTTTTGCAATTTCAGAATACCACATCAAATCATTACTTGCATATGGATCTGATGTAAAAGAGTCTCCAAAAACAAAAATTTTAATATTTTCAGTCTCATTTTGATTTGTAATGAAATGTCTTAATCCGTATTCATTTGTAGAAAAATTTACTTTATACTCAGTACCTTTAAAATTTTTTTGAGTGTAAATATGATTAAAATTGCTTTTTAACCTCCATCCTAGGTGTTTATCTAATTCAGTAAAATTAGGTTTTTTTAGAAGTAAATAAATTTCTATTATAGATATAATTACCAAAATAGGTATTAATGAAAAAACTATATTTTTTAAATTCATTTTAAAAAATAGATATCTTAACGAGAGAATAAAATAAATATATATTTATGCTTATTATACTTAAATGTATTTTATCAAGTTTAATTTTATTTCAAGCTGGCCATACATTAGCAAAAATTTTAAATTTTAAAGATAGTAATATTGGATTTTGTGAAAAGGGTTTATTAGGTTTAGTTTTTCTTAGTTTTATAGGATTATTAATTAATTTTTTTTTCCCTTTAAACATTTTTTTTAATTCAACTATTTTTACAATTTTTATATTTTTATGTTTTTGGTTTAAAACTTTTCCAATAAAAGAAATTTTGATAACTGGTATAGTTGCAGCTCTAATTATATATCTTGCAAATGTTAATAATCCAGATGGTGGATTGTATCATCTACCATATATACAAATTTTAAATGAGGAAAAATTAATTATAGGAATAAATAATTTACACTACAGATTTGCTTTAGCTTCTATGTTTCAATATAATTCAGCTGTATTTAATAATATTTATCTCGGAGTCAATGGCATCACAATACCTCTATCTATTACAGTATCATTCTTCTTATATTATTTGCATTTGCAATTAGTTGAATTTCTTAAGCAGAATAAAGATTTAAATTATTTTTTTTCAATTTTGTATTTGATTATCATTGTTTCAAGTCTTTATTCATTTAACAGATATAGTAATTATGGGAATGATGTACCACTTCATATATTTTACATCATTATCTTTTTATTAACATTCAAAGTTTTATTAAATGACAATTCTATTGATAAGTTTAATTTAATAGCTATTTTCTCAATATTTTTAGTTATTAACAAAATAACTTTTATATTTACTTTATTGTTTCCCTTATTAATTCTCTTAAATTTGAAGGAAAAAAAAATCTTTAGCTTGACTAATGTTTTTTTAATAATCTTCGTATTTTTTTGGTGTTTAAAAAATTTTTTAATAAGTGGATGTTTGGTTTTTCCTATATCAATAACATGCTTTGAAAGCATCATTTGGACTGATTTAAATTTAATTAATCAAGAAAGACTTGCAGGAGAAGCCTGGTCAAAGGGGTGGGTAGATCAAAACAAATATAGTACTTATCAAGAATTTTTATCAAATTATAATTGGCTTGAAGTTTGGTTTTCTAAACATTTTTATATTGTTTTAGAAAAATTATTACCAATATTTATTTTTATATGTTTTCTTATAATTACTTTAACCTTACGTGGTAAACATCTAGAAAAATTTTCTTTAAAAAGTTTGTTTAATAAAAAGATTTATTTTCTTCTTTTAATTTTATTTATGAATGTTGCTTTATGGTTTAATTTTTTTCCTATATATAGATACGGATATAGTTATTTAGTTGTATTCATAACAATCTTATTTTTACTAATTTTTATCAAATTTATAAAAAAACCAGATTATATTTATATTAAAAAATATTTTCTATTATTTGTATTCTTTGGTTATATAGCATTTGGAATTAAAAATTTTGTTAGAATAATAGAAAATTTTCATGAAGATTATGTCGGAAAACCATTTCCTAATATACATTATTCCTACTACACAAAGCAAAATCCATTAATTCAGAAGAAATCTATAAATGATACTTTTGAATTTTATTATGCTCCAAATCTTTGTTTTTATAATAAAGCTCCATGTACAAATTATGAAATTAAGAATTTAAATTATAAAAAAATAGCTAATTATGGTGTTTTATATATAAAATAATTATGAATTTAATATTATCTGCAATATTTTTAATTTTTTTAGTGGCAAGTCTTCATAGTGTTGGGTTTTATTTTTTAAAAAATAAATTTTCAACAAACAAAAGTATTTCTGTATATTTATTGTTTGGATTATCTTTATTAACTATATTTTCTCATTTTGCTTTTCACGTTTTTGATTTGAACTCATTACAAATAGCAATCTCATTTTTTTTTCTCTCATCATTACTAATTTTTTTGAATTTCTTTTTTAAAAAGGACTTTTATCTATCAATTAAAAAAATTATTTTAATATCTTTGCCAATAATAACTTTTTTCTTACTTTTAGCATTTTTATATAATGAGCAATTTTATGTATTTAGAGGAAATAAGTGGGATTGGTTTGCATTTGTAACATCTTCACTTTACTTAAACAATTTAGATACCCATGATTTTTTAAATCTTAAAAATAATTTTAATTG
>MDSZ01154652.1_pt1 | contig 20682 bp, 22 predicted proteins | sample 811201 | NCBI WGS metagenome assembly MDSZ01 (sample SAMN05326647, study PRJNA326480) | marine metagenome | isolation source: seawater | place: Indian Ocean: North | collected 2010 | reverse complement strand
CGAAAATAATAGTAAGATTCAAGGTAAGCAGGTAACATCAGCAGAAGCACCATATGCTGCATCTGGTATTTCACAAGTAACAGAAGAAACAGTTCTTTCTACTAGATTTCCAAGATTTACTTCTAATAGAGTAGAAGAAACAAGAAATGTTGTGTCTAGATCTACAACAACAACTCGAACAGGTTCAAGAGTTGTTGGATTTGTTCCGATCCCGGAACCGGATACAGGCGAGGGTGATATAGCCGGTGATTTCGATACTGGTGATAGTTGTTTTGTAAAAGGTACACTTGTACGATTAGCTGATGGTACTGATAAGAAAATTGAAGAAGTAGAAATTGGTGATGTTCTTCTTGGTATGGATGGTGCAGAAAATAAAGTATTAGAATTTGATCACCCAATGTTAGATGGGCGTGATCTTGTTGGTATTAATGGTAGTGGACCTCTTATGACTCCGGAACATCCTCTTATGACTAAGGATGGATGGAAAGCCTATAATGTAGATGATACTTTAAGAGCATATCCGCATCTTCATGAAATCATGGAAGGTAACCTAGCAGCAGGAGATAAGATTCTTGATGTTGATGGTAACTGGGTAATGATTGAAAGCATGGAGCTTTATGAAGGCGAGGAAGACCAACAAGTTTATAACTTTATTCTAGATGGAAATAACACTTATCATGCAAATGGTTTCTTAGCACATAACCGAGATCCAGTTGCGCAGTCATTTACAATTGATGCGTCTAGAATGGATCGGATGAATACAGATGGTATGTTTATTACTAAATGTGATTTATTCTTCTCAAGTAAAGATCCAACTTATGGTGCACTAATTGAAATTAGAGAAATGACTGAGAATGGTGAAACTCCAACTAATTCAGTTCTTCCATTTGGACATATGAATCTTACTGCTGATCAAATTGTTACAAGTGCTGATGGTTCGGTTGCAACGCCTTGTGTATTCCCATCTCCAGTATTCTTAAAAAATAATGTTGAATATTGCATTGTTATTACTCCTCATGGATTTAATCCAAATCTACGTATTTGGGTAGCAAGAATTGGCGAAAAAGATATTCTTACTGGCAAAAGTATTACTAAAAATATCTTTGCTGGAACATTGTTTGCATCGGCAAATGATAAAACATATACTGCAATTCAAGAAGAAGATTATAAGTTTAAACTTTATGCAGCAGACTTTAGTGCTGAATCAAGCGGTTCTCTTAGATTACAAAATGTAAATCAAGAGTTCTTGACTATTGCAAACCAATCTGGTGGAACATTTGATAGTGTTGGAGTTATGGCATACGGAGCAACTACTCTAAACTTAGGTGGTTCTGTATCTGTTAATACCGCAACTGAATATGCAAATGGTGGAACATCTGCAGCTAAAGGAGTTGTAGAATATCATAGTGGATCTACAGTACGAGTAATTCATCAAGGTCCATCAAGTAATACTTTCCAAGCTGCTGAAACTGTTAAATTCTATTATATTGCAAATGGATCATGGACTGGCGTATCGTCTACACTTAGTTCCATTACTCAACCAAAGGGCAAAATTTACAAATATGATAATACGAATGCTTCAAACACATTCTTATTCTTGGCAAATACTTCTGGCCAATTTTATGCAGAACAAACCTTAACCCTACAGGGTGATCAAGCAAACGCAAATGCTAGAGCAAGAATTGTAAGTATTGATAATTTAAGAACAGATGTACATTTGCCACAAATGAGTACTATGAATTTCCCAGCAACTAGAATTCAGCCAAGTGCTAAGTTTGCTATCTCAGGATCAACTCAGGATAGTGCATATAGAAATACTACACTTAATGAAAATAATTCGCTTAATGGTTCTAAATATATATTGAGTAGATCTAATGAAATTGCTAATTTGTCAAGTAATAAATCAGTTGATTATAGATTGCAATTGTCGCGGAGTACAGGCAGCACCCCGCGTGGCAACAGCACAAGACTTTCGCCAGTTGTTGATTTAACTAGAACGTCTGTTACAAGTGTTAAAAACTTAATCAATAATGTAGATACAAATGAAGCAGCGGCTAATGGCGGGGATGCCCTTTCAAGATATATATCTAGAACGGTAACTTTGGCCGAAGGTCAAGATGCTGAAGATTTGGTTGTATATATTAATGCATATAAACCAGCAACCGGAGATTTTTCAGTATATCATAAACTAGTTAATGCTGAAGATAGTGATGGTATGCAAGATGCAGTATGGGTTAAAATGACCCAAGATACTATTTCAACTATTGTATCAGATACTACAAACACGGATGATTATAAAGAATACAAATATGTGATTGATCCAACATATCAAACTGGTGGTTCTAGTGAGTATCAATATACGAATTCACAAAGTACTACGTTTACTGGATTTAAGCATTTTGCAATTAAGATTGTATTCAAATCTAGTACACCTCATAATCCTCCGAGAATTAAGGACTTTAGAGCAATTGCTCTTCAGATGTAATTATGAAAGTAGTCGAAGCAGTACAAGTATCGCAAACAAAAGTACAAAAAGTTGAAGATGCATTAGACCTTAGAAGAGATTCTTTTAGTAGCGGAATTATTAATGTAGATAATAATGCGTTAGAAGCATATAGAAAACGTAAGAATCAAAGTAGAAAAATTGAAACTCTTGCAGATGATATAAATAATATCAAAGTAGAAATGCAAGAACTAAAATTACTACTTATTAAAATGGTAGAGAAATAAATGGCACAAATAGCAAATACCGAACTTTCAGATACCTTTGATTCTTGGCGGAATGCTACTAATGCCGTACGTCATAGAATAAATCAATTTGCAGTAAATGAATCTAAACTATATGCAAACACAATTGCTGCTAATGTTGAATTGATTTCAAATACAACTGCAACATTCTCTGGTAATACTAATATCAGTGGAATGATGACTCTGAAATATGGTGCTAATTTTAAGCAAGCAGATGCCAATACTACGATGACACTTCGTGGTACATTAGCTGCTGACGGTGCTAATACAAATATTACAGGTGGTTCTCTTTTAGTAACTTCTAATGCAAACTTTACTGAAGGAATGCAGTTACAAGCTGGTCATATCCAATTGTATACTGATTCAGGAAGTCCAGCTAAAATGGATTTCCATTGTGAAGTAAATAATGCACACTATGTTAGACTCCAAGCTCCAGCTCATGCTGATTATTCTGGTAGTCCAACTGTTATTCTACCAACTGCAACTGGTACAATAGCAACTTTATCAGATATTAGTAATCATGCCAATAATACATTACTAATTAATGATAGAATGCAAGTAGCTAATGTTATTGCAGGATTCTTAAGTAAAACCGAAACAGGCTCACAAACTTTTGCTGGTGCTGTTACATTTAGTGCTAATACTAATTTTGGTGGAAATTCTTTTGTAACATTTAGTGCTAATACTTCACGCCCAGATGGTGCACGTTCATTCTATGGTGCTGGTAATGATCTGCAAATTTATCACGATGGTGTAAATAGTTATGTTGATGAACAAGGAACTGGCTCACTTAATATTAGAGGATCAAATTTATTCTTACTAGATTCCAATAGCGAATATAAATTAGGAGCAATTGAAGATGGTGCAGTAACACTGTATCATGATAATTCAGTTGCAAAACTTGCCACAGCCGATAAAGGTGTTATAATTACTGGTAGGTCTACTTATAATTCTGCAAATGGTTCAATTGAAGTAAAAACTACAAGTGGTACTCAAACTCCAGATTTCGAAACTTATACACATTTTCATTGGACTTTAAATAATAATTTGACTTTAGCTAATCCAACAACATTAGTTGCCGGCCAATCTGGAACATTTATATTTACACATAGTGGTGGTGCTAGAACTGCTTCTTTGGGAACTTATTATGACGCACCAAATGGAACACTTGCGTTAAGTACCGCAACTGGTGCTGTTGATGTTGTTCCATATCTAGTAATTAGTCCTACGAAAGTACTATTGGGTACTTCAACTAAGGGTATATCATAAGGAAATAATGAAAAATGAGTGAATATTGGTTTTCCAACTTATTCTATACTGAATATACATTATCAACTAGCGATAGTCCTCATAATATTCGGACACAAGCTATAGCTAATGGATGGAATGGAACAGATCCAGTCCATGTAAAAGTAAATGTGACTGGTAATAGAGGAAGTACTTCTACAGGTACTCCTGCTATTCAAACTGGAACTCCATATCCTACAGGATCTATTATTGAATTAGTCAATACTGCTATTATTTCAGGTAGAGGTGGTAATGGTGGTAATGCTAATAGTGGCGGTGGTTCTTCGGCTGGTCAAGGCATGGTACTTAATTATCCTATTACCATTGATAACCAAGGAACTATTCAAGGAGGTGGTAATGGAGGAAGTGCAGGTGGCGGAGGATCCGCATCAGGAGGAGAAAATCAGCCTCCAATCTACTACAGCGGTGGAGGTGGTGGCGGAGGCGCCGGTTATCCGGGTGGCTCGGGCGGTTCACCAAATGGTTCGGCAGGTTCTATTAGCGCCGGCGGCTCAGGAGGTGGTGGTTATGGAGGAGGTGCTGGTTCTGGATCAGCCGGGTCTTCACCAGGATCAAACCACGCAATAGCTACAAATAGTAATACTATCACTTGGGTTAACACGGGGACGACGCACGGCACCGTAGGATAGAAATAAATATATAATGCATGATGAACAATATTATGAAGCTTTTGATAAATGGCTATGGTCCGACAGAGTTCAATCAGCTCAACAATCAAAAGATAAATTCAGGTTCTTTCCGAACGACACAATTAAACCACCTTTTGTTCCATGGGTGTGTAAAGAAAATGTGTTGTCTGATGAAGAATGCGATGAAGTTTTAGAATACAGAAAAAATGAACCTAATATTGATCTTGTAGTTCGTGGCGAACAAATGGTAAAGACTTGGTTCTTTACTGAACAATTCAAAGAAAAATATACAAATCATATCAAAAAGTTTTTAGCTGGTGATGTTTTAATTAATGAATGTAGTATTAAGCAATGGTTTCAGCCATCTCAACTTCATTCAGATGGAAATGGATACGATTTTACGATATATATACCTTTAGAAGTAACCCCAGCACCAAATTATGTTATGATGCAGGGCGAAAACAATATCAATAGTTCTCTTATTATATTTAATGGACAAATTGATAATAAAAATACTCTCTTTTTAGACGTACCAAATCCTGAAACAGTAAGTGGTAGAAGGATTTGTAATCATTTTGACGAGGTTGAACCTGTATTAGATAGGAGTATAGCTGGAGGTGGAGGGCAAAACGGATTTAAGGGTGCTGTTGATGATAACATAGCACTTGAACAATTTCAAAGTCGATATAATAAATTCTTGTTTGAACATTTGCCACCAAAATTTAGAACACTTAAAAGATTAAATATATTTCCTTTTGTTAAAGGATTAGGAATAGCATTTAATCCTAAAATATTACATTGTTCTAATTTTTGGAGTCCTTACCTAGCAACGCGAACACACTTACTTTTGGCATGTAACTTAGTTAAAGGAACTTATTGGAAATGAAGAAGAAAGAAGTACCAATTTCAAAATCTAGCTGGATTGTAGATGGTCAAGAAAATAAAGCATATTCACCTACAGTCAAGCAAGGCCCGTGGCCAAGACCACTTTCTCCTACACAAACTGGTGATCCTCTATTAGTAAGCTTTTCAGGTGGAGTTGATTCAACTGCAATGCTATATTGGTTACTTGAAAATACTACTGAAGAATTACATGTAAATCATGTACTTTTAACTAGAGATTGGCAAGAAAAAACCGAAGTTGAGCATGAAACCTGTCAAAATATTGTTCACTGGTTAAGAGAAAATTGTAGAGAATTTAATTATTCAGAAACTCGGATTGGAATGCCAGGATATGATTATGCATTAGATCATTTGCTATATGCAACTGTTGGAGCAATGTTCTGTTTATCTGGTAGATTCAAAAGAATGTGTACTGGTCGTATTCGAACTGATGAATCTATTAATGGTAGCAGAAATTTTTATAGAGCACTTAAATTATTTCATGCAGCAACTGCCGGATTCTCTTCATCTGGTAGAGAAATTGAATGGTGGACACCAATTAACCATTTATGCAAACGTGATCTTATTAAATTAATGCCTAAAGAATTGTTTAAGCTTACTTGGTCTTGTCATTATCCATTGAAAGATGATAATGGAAACTGGGTTGAATGTAGAGAATGCATTGGATGTGTTAGGAGAATTGAAGGAATGGCTCAAAACGAAGGAATGTTTGAAGAAATTCCAAAAGATATTTTAGAAAAAATGGAACCAGAAGAATATACTGATTTTGTTATTAAGCACGATTATAAGTATAGACCACCACTTACTGATTTTATTGGGAGATTGTTATAATGTGGGCAGTAGTTAAAGATGATGAAGTAGAACAGGTAGTTATTAATCCTGTTCCAATTACAGTCGGCGAAGTTCGACATCCTCCTCAAATTTTCTCAGCTTGGAGCAAACAAGAATTAAGAGATGCTGGAATTTACGACTTATACGTAAAAACTGCAGATGAAACCTTTTGGGAAATTGAAGGAACTCAATTTGAAATTGACCATGAAAATGGTAAAGTTTTTGAACAACCTATGAAGAATCCTAGGCCAATGAATGGAGTTAAGGCATATCTTATTAATGAAATTCAAGAAAGAGCCTATGTTATTCTTATTCAGTCAGACTGGATGGTTATCAGAGCATGGGAAACTAAAGGAGCAAAACCTATTCCAGTTGAACTAGTTACTTATAGAGATCAAGTAAGAGAAGCAGCTGATCGAAAAGTAATTGAAGTTGAACAAATGGAAACTATTGAGGAGTGTGAAGCGTATAGTCTAGACGAAGGTTGGCCTATGTATGTAGAAAGGCCTCCATATTCTAGAATCCAGGTACTTGAAGCTGAAAAACAAAGAATTGAAGAAATGATTGATAAGCGACGTAGAATTGCTGCAATTATTGCTGCAGAAGGCAAAGATACCACTCCGGAGAATGAAGCCTTAAACGAGGACTAATTTCTACTGCTCCTTCCTTATAAATAGTTGGTAATAGAAACCGGAAGGAGATTCTAATGGCAGTTCCAGCTACAAGAACACAATTTAAAGATTATTGCCTTAGACGACTCGGATCCCCTGTTATCGATATTAATGTTGATGATGAACAGGTAGAAGATAGGATTGATGAGGCTATAGCATACTATCGCGACTATCATTATGATGGTACTGAGCATGTCTTGCATCCTCATAAAATTACTTCTACGGATAAAACAAATAAGTATTTGAGTCTTGACGAATCGTTTATCGGCGTAACAAGAATACTGCCATTCACAACTAGTAATTCATCTAGTACTTTATTTAATGTGCGCTATCAAGTGCATCTTAATGACCTGTTCGATTTTAGTTCAGAGTCACTGATTCCTTATGCAATGAGTATGGAACGGGTTGAGTTGATGGAGCAATTGTTTACGGGCCTTAGACCAATAAGGTTCAATCGACACCTGGATAAATTAAACATAGATATGGATTGGGACAATGACGTAGCATTGGATGATTATCTTATTCTTGATGTATACAAAGTTGTAGATCCGAACACATATACAGATGTCTGGGGCGATAGATGGTTGGCTCGATACGCTAGTGCTCTTATTAAAAGACAATGGGGTTCTAATATTTCTAAATTTGAAGGAATGCAATTACCTGGTGGGGTAACCTTTAATGCACAAAATATTGTCACCGAGGCACAAGAGGAAATTAACAAACTTGAAGAAGAAATGATAACGAGTTATAGTCTTCCAGTCTATGACATGATAGGATAATATCATGGCCGTCAATAAATACTTCAATAATTTTAATTATGGAAGAGAACAAGATCTTGTAGAAGATTTAATCATTGAATCCATTAAACAATATGGTAATGAGGTTAAGTATCTACCGAGATCTCTTGTTCAAACCGATACTCTATTCGACGAGGATACCTTATCTAAATTCGAAACAGCTATTCCTATTGAGATGTATATTAAAAATGTTGAAGGGTTTGAAGGAGAAGGCGAATTTTTAGATAGATTTGGTATTCAAATCAATAATCAAATTACATTTACAGTTGCTCGAAAAAGATGGGATCAAATATCTGCCGGCGAAAGTATACTTGATGAGATAGGCTATTCATATATGCAAGAAAGTGCTAATACTGCGGCACCAGGAAGTACTGTCCAATATCAATTAGAGGCAGGGACACCAGGAGCTAATAATTATGCAGCATTAAGTACAAGACCAAATGAAGGTGATCTTATTTGGTTTGAAATGGCTAATAAATTGTTTGAAATAAAACATACTGAGCATGAACAAGTATTCTATCAAAACGGAAAATTAACTACTTATGATTTACGCTGTGAACTCTTCTCATACTCCAGCGAAGCACTCGATACTGGCGATACTTCAATTGATACGATTGAAGATACTCTCAGCCAAAATACTCTTGATTATCAATTTAGTCTCGATGATGATGGTACTTATGGTGCTGGTAATCTTATGGGTGAAGATGGTGGTTCATTACTTCAAGAGTTTAGAGTTGAAACAACTCAAGCAACAGCAAATAACGAATTCTTTGGATTGCAATCAGCTAGTATAATTGATTTTAGTGAAACCAATCCGTTCTCAGAAGTGGATAGGTTCTAATGTTTGGTTCTCAATTTTATAATCAGTCAATAAGAAAATACATTATCGCATTTGGTAATTTATTTAATGATATTGTTGTGCGTAGAATTAATAGTTCCGGTGAAGTAATTCAAAGCATTAGAGTTCCAATTGCATACGGACCTAAAGAAAAGTTCTTAGTAAGAATTAGTGATAATCCAGATTTAGATGAAAGTGTAAGATTAACATTACCAAGAATTGGTTTTGATATGCAATCAATTGAGTACGATGCTACAAGAAAATTGCAATCTACAATTAAAAATGCAAGTATGAGTGGAACGGATAATACAGTACTTAAAACTCAATTTATTCCAGTACCATATAATATGAACATAAGACTTTCAATACTTGTAAAGAATGCTGATGATGGTGCACAAATATTAGAACAAATTTTACCATATTTTACACCACAATGGACTGTTACTTTAAATATGATTCCAGATATGAATTTAAAGTATGATGTTCCAGTTATTTTAAACAGTGTCGCATTAGAAGATACGTATGAAGGTGACTTTGATACTCGAAGAGCTTTGATTTGGGATTTAGAATATACTATGAAAGGTTGGATGTTTGGTCCGGTCAGTCATCAAGGGGTTATTACAAGAACTCAAGTCGACTTTATGTCCGATACACATCCACGTACTCCAAGAGCAGAAAGAGTCAGAGTATCTCCTGGTCAATTTGCTAATGGTAATCCTACAGCAAATATTGATGCTACAATTGCAAGATCTGAAATATCAGCTAATAGTGATTATGGTTTTGCAGAAGAAATGTTTTCATATCATGATGGATTGAAATATAGGCCGAAATCAGGAACAGATTCATAATGAAGAATACACCGCCTATTGGAGATTATGAGGATAGTAACCCTCGCTTTCATATGGCCACTGGAGCCGGTTATAACGATTTTCATCCTGAATTATCTCAAGAAGCTATAGATAAAATTACAAAATATCGTAAAACAAGGCCATGGTATAATGAAGACTAAATTAGAAAATAATATGGAAGATATATTCAATTTACCAGAAGCACCTCCAATTGCAGATGTTAAGATGTCTGAATCGCAAGTACTTCCAATGGAAGATCAAACAGTTGATGATGATATCGCGTACGCGCGCGAGAATCTATATAAAATTGTAGAATCTGGAAATGATGCTCTAGAAACTTTATTAAATGTTGCCAAGGCTAGTGAAAGCCCTAGAGCGTTTGAAGTTGTACAACAATTTATTAAAACAATGGCCGATGCCAATAAAGATTTAGTTGAACTCCAAAGAAAGAAAAAATTGCTTAAAGCTGATGTTGAGAAGGCTCGAGATATACACAATAATCTTTTTGTAGGAAGTACAGCTGAACTACAAAAAATGATTAAAGGAATGAAAAACTAATGTATCAAGGACCTCCATTATCAGATTATATTAAACTTTTAGTAGGAATAGCAACAATATTTGTGGGCTGTTGGCTCATTATTCACTTTGGTTGAGGAAACATGTATACCTATAACGCAGTAGTAACAAGAATTGTTGATGGTGATACCATTGACGTAGACGTAGATTTAGGATTTAGTGTTTGGCTAAAAAAGCAACGCGTACGTATGATGGGTATTGATACTCCAGAATCAAGAACAAGAGATTTAGAAGAAAAAAAGTTCGGATTGCTTTCAAAACAGTATTTAGTAGATAGAATTCCAGTAGGATCTTCTGTTGAACTTGAATCGCACGGTAAAGGAAAGTTTGGCCGGATTTTAGGTACAATATATGAAGTCGATCAAACTCTTTCTATTAATGCTAAAATGATTGAAGATGGTTATGCTGTTGCATATACCGGTCAATCAAAGAAAGATATTGCTGAACAACATCTAGCTAATAGAAAACTATTAGAATCTAAAGGCATTGTTTAAATAGTGTCAAGCACTATTATACCATACCTTTTCAGAAGTGTCAACGGATATGAGTGATTTCTACTTAAACAATCCAAATCTTAAGCGTGCAAATGTACCTTATGACTTCGAAAAAGAACAAATCGAAGAATATATGAAATGTGCTCAAGATCCGATATATTTTATTGAAAATTATGTAAGAATTATTAATGTAGATCGTGGATTGATTCCATTTGAACCATACGATTATCAGAAAAAAATGATATCGACGTTCAAAGATTCACGCTTTTCTATTTGTAAGTTACCACGTCAATCTGGTAAATCTGTCACTGTTACCGCTTTTATGCTTTGGGTAGTTTTATTTCAGCCTGAACAATCCATTGCTATATTGGCTAATAAAGAAAGACTCGCTAGAGATTTACTTGGAAAGATTCAATTGGCATATGAGCATTTGCCATTGTGGTTACAACAGGGCGTACTAGAGTGGAATAAAGGTTCTATCTTGCTTGAAAATCAAAGTAAGATATTAGCCGCAGCTACAAGTTCTAGTGCTGTTCGTGGTGGATCTTACAATCTATTATTTTTGGATGAGTTTGCATTCATTAATGATAATATAGCTTCAGAATTCTTTGCATCAGTTTATCCTACCATATCTTCTGGTAAAGATACAAAAGTAATTATTGTATCAACTCCAAAAGGTATGAATCATTTTTATAAAATGTGGGTAGATGCAGTAGAAGAAAGAAGTTTATATAGCCCAATAGAAATAGTTTGGAATGAGGTTCCAGGTCGAGACGCAACATTCAAAGAAGAAACCATCAAAAATACAAGTAATGAACAATGGCTTCAAGAATTTGAATGTGAGTTCTTAGGAAGTGTGAATACCCTAATAAATCCTGGCAAACTGAGACAACTTGTATTTCATAATCCTATTCAGAGTGACGAGTCTCTAAGGGTATATAACGAGCCAGAGGAGGATCATTTTTATACAATCATTGCTGATACAGCAAGAGGCGTTGGGCTGGATCAATCAGCCTTTGTAATTGTAGATGTTACAGCCTTACCATATAAAGTAGTTGCTACTTATACGAATAAAGATATATCACCACTAATGTATCCGGAAGTTCTATCGAGGGTTGGTCGAAAGTACAATAGCGCATATATAATGGTAGAAGTAAATGATATCGGACAGCAAGTTGCTGATATATTGCATTACGAACTAGAATATGATAATATGATGATGACTGCCGTTAAGGGTAGATCGGGTCAAGTAGTTGGTGGAGGTTTTTCCAAAAATATACAATATGGTGTAAGAACTACCAAATCTGTAAAAAGAATTGGGTGCTCAAACCTTAAAGATCTTATTGAAAATGACAAACTATTGGTTCAAGATGCTACTATAATTATGGAACTTTCTAATTTCGTCCAAAGAGGTAGTAGTTATGCTGCTGAAGATGGACAGCATGATGATTTGGCTATGTGTTTAGTCCTTTTTGCTTGGTTATCTAGGCAAGACTATTTTAAGGATGTAACAAACACTGATTTTAGAGAAAAAATGAAAGATGATCATTTATCTATGATCGAGGATGATTTATTACCCTTTGGGATTATAAACAATGCTGCAGACGAATTTGAAGATGTTATTCCGGTAGAGGATAATATACCACAATGGGATTACGAATCTTGGCTCGAGCGTGGATAAGTCTACTTAAAACAATAAGATTATAAATAAATGTGAAAGCGAAAATCTATCGTTTCTTAACGAAGTACGATACAGAGGAGAATAAAGATGCCTTTTCAAGTATCACCAGGTGTAAATGTAAGTGAAATTGATCTTACAACGGTGGTGCCGGCTGTATCTACGACCGAAGCCGGTATTGCAGGACAATTCCAATGGGGTCCTGCTAATACTGCTATTTTGATTTCGTCGGAAGAGGAATTGGTTAGCCAGTTTCATAAACCAAGTACCAATAGTGCTTCGGCTTTCTTCACGGCAGCTAGCTTCCTAGCTTATGGTAATGCGCTTTATGTCGTACGAGGACTGTCCGGGACAACGGTTGGCCAAACCACTCGTAATGCTATTACGAACTCAGCCAACACAATCGACACGATTATTAAAAACGATGACGATCATCAAGATAACTGGTCCAACGGCCGTTCAGGGGTTGGTCCCTTTGCTGCTAAATGGCCTGGTGCTCTTGGTAACTCATTAAAAGTTTCAACATGTGCAGGGGCGAACGCTTTTAGTTCGACTCTGACAGGTACCCTTTCTATTACCTCAGGTTCTGCAACCGTTGAAGGTAATGGTACATCCTTTACTTCAGAGGTTACAGTAGGAGATATTCTAGTACTGGGTCCAGATAAACGGGAAAGAAAAGTTAAAAGCATTACCGATGCTGATACTCTTGTTCTTACTTCTGCTTATTCTGGTAACAGTGTAACTTTTGACGATGGTTCTGGTGGTTTTGGTAGCTGTGAAAGACGTTGGGAATACTACAACTTCTTTGACGATGCTCCAGGAACAACCGCTTATGCCAATACCTATAGCGCAACAGACGATGAAATTCATGTTGCTGTTGTAGACGAGGATGGAGAGATTTCAGGTACTCCAGGCCAGGTTATTGAACGTTTTCCAGGTGCTTCACTTGGATACGATGCTCTAACTGAAACTGGTGAAAGCAACTACTATAAAGAAATTGTCAACCGCAAATCAAAATGGGTTTGGTGGATGGCTCACGAAGGAGCTTATACAAATGCCGGTGGCAGTGTAAAAGCTGGAACGACTTTTAGTGGTGCGCCAGTACCTAAGACAAATAGTTTTGTTTATGGACGGGATGGAAATAACCTAACAATTGGTGAAACCCTTTCCGGTTATAACAACTTTAACAACAAAGATGAGATTGATGTTTCACTTATTCTTGCAGCTGATGCAGGATCAACGTTGACCAACTCTCTCACTCAAAATATTGCCGAAGTCCGGATGGACTGTATTGTTTGCGCATCGCCAGAACAGGCTGATGTTGTGGATAATGCCCGTTATGTTGGCGCTCAAAGAGATGACATTATTGACCATCGTAATGCACTAACCTCAAGTTCTTATGCAGTACTTGATTCTGGTTGGAAATATATGTACGATAAGTATAATGACGTCTATCGCTGGGTTCCTCTTAATGGTGACACCGCCGGTACGATGGTACGTACTGATATGAATAGAGATCCTTGGTACTCACCTGCTGGGTTTAACCGAGGTCAACTTAAGAATATTGTTAAGTTGGCTTATAATCCTGGTAAGGCTGATAGGGATCAGCTCTACAAGAAGGGTGTTAACCCCGTTGTTGCATTCCCAGGACAGGGAACTGTACTCTTCGGTGATAAGACGCTTCTTGCCAAGCCAAGTGCCTTTGATAGAATTAATGTTCGTAGATTGTTCATTGTTCTAGAAAAAGCTATTTCGAAAGCTGCTCAGTTTACTCTCTTTGAATTCAATGATGAGTTTACTCGTAGCCAATTTAGAAACTTGGTTGAGCCTTTCTTGAGAGATGTACAAGGCCGTAGAGGTATTACTGATTTCCGAGTAGTTTGCGACGAAACGAATAATACCCCAGAGGTCATTGATCGAAACGAGTTTATTGGCGATATATACATTAAGCCCGCAAGATCAATCAACTTCATCCAACTCAATTTCGTTGCTGTACGAACTGGAGTTGATTTTAATGAAATTGTTGGACAATTTGGATAATAGTCTTATAAATAATAATATAAGGCATAGCCTAGGAGAAAAGACATGGCGTTTAACATAAATACCTTCCAATCTGAACTTAGATATGGTGGTGCACGTCCTGCTCTGTTCGAGGTCCTGATTTCAAATCCGATCAATGCTGAAGCTGATGATAGAGTTAGATTCTTTTGTAAAACCGCGGAAATTCCTGCTTCTACAATTAACCCTATCACCACTAACTACTTTGGTCGTGAAGTTAAAATCGCTGGCAATCGTACATTTGCGGATTGGGCTCCAACTATTATCAATGATGAAGATTTTGCGATTCGGGCTACGCTAGAACAGTGGTCTCAATCAATCAATAATCACATCGATAATGTAACAACTGCAGGCCTAAACCCTACACTATATAAGGGTCAGGCAGATATCATCCATTATGGTAAAGATGGAAGAAAACTTCGTCAATACCATGTTTCTGGAATGTTTCCAACTGAACTCGGTGCTATCGAGCTAAGCTGGGATAACGGAGACCAATTGGAAGAATATACCGCAACGTTTTCTATTGATTACTGGACGGTGCAGAGACCTGGCGAAGGCTTGGGAATTACTATTACAGTCTAATTCAGACCGTTTTAATGGAAAAAGGTGGCTTCGGTCACCTTTTTTTATGTTTTGAGTTATTATAAATAGTAGTAGAAATTAATGTACTGCTAACACAAGGATAAAATTATGGCAAAGCTTTTTGGCTTCACAATTGGTCGCGATGAACAGCAAAACGTTGATCCTCAAGAAACTCCGTCGTTTGTCGCGAAAGACGTAAATGATGGTGCAATCGAAGTTGCAAGCGGTGGAATATATGGTACATATGTTGACTTGGAAGGTAAAGCAAAAAATGAGGTTGAGTTAATCACAAAATATCGTGAAATGGCTCTTCAACCAGAATGTGACTCCGCAGTTCAAGATATTGTAAACGAAGCTGTTGTAACCGATAGTGATGAAGATATTGTTAAAATAGCATTAGATAGAACTAAATTGTCTTCTGCTATGAAAAAAAGAATTAGAGAAGAATTTACTATTATTCAACAAAAGATGAATTTTCATCAAGAATCATACGAATTCTTTAGACGTTGGTTTACCGATGGAAGAATTTACTTCCACCTTCAAATGGATAATAATAATCCTAAGAAAGGTATTACTGGTATTCGTTATGTTGATCCTCGAAAAATTAGAAAAATTAAAGAGCCGATCAAAAAGAAAGATAAAGAAACTGGTATTACTTTGCATCATGGAGCAAATGAATATTATATCTACAATGAAAAGGGATTAGGAAAACAACAGAATCAAGGCGTAAAAATTGCAACTGATTCTGTTTTATATAACCATAGTGGTCTTGTAGACTCCGTTAATAATATGGTCTATGGCCATTTGCATAAAGCAATTAAACCGTTAAATCAGCTCAGAATGCTTGAAGACGCAGTTGTTATTTACAGACTCGCGCGCGCACCTGAGCGAAGAATCTTTTATATCGATGTTGGTAACCTGCCAAAAATGAAGGCAGAACAATACCTAAACGATATGATGATTAAGCATAAAAATAAATTAGTCTATGATGCTAATACTGGTGAAGTTAGAGATGATCGCAAGTTTATGACAATGCTTGAAGATTTCTGGCTTCCACGTAGAGAAGGAGGTAGAGGTACCGAAATTTCTACATTACCAGGTGGTCAAAATCTTGGTGAAATGGATGATGTAGATTATTTCAGAAAGAAACTATATAAGTCTCTTAATGTTCCATCTTCCAGACTTGAATCTGAAAATACTTTCAATTTAGGTAGAGCTTCAGAAATTTCTCGTGATGAGTTAAAATTTACTAAGTTTATTCATAGACTTCGTACTCGTTTTTCAGGTGTATTTACTGATGCTCTTGAAATTCAGTTATCTCTTAAAGGCGTAATGTCTCGTAAAGAGTTTCAAGAAATAAAAGAAGTAATTGGATATGAGTGGTCTCAAGATAATTACTTCACAGAACTAAAAGAATCTGAACTTATTAACTCGCGAATTGAGATGTTGGAAAGGGTTGATCCACACCTAGGTAAGTTCTACAGTAAAAGATGGGTTCAAAAAACTATTCTTCGTATGGATGAATTACAAATTGCTCAAATGGAGAAAGAAATAGAAGATGAAGGTGGAGCAGATGCCTTTGATGACGAAGAAGAATCAGTAACTTATGATGATAATGTAGTGGATATGGATCAACCAGTAATTATAAATAATAAAAATTAGAACAACACTCTCGGAGTGATTTTGGAGATATAAATATGGCTCAGCTCGGATCCGTTCAATCGTCAAATACATTTTTGCAGTGGCTTAGCCATGCCAATAAAGCTTATACTCGACTAGATCAATTTGCTGTAAATGAATCAGCTCTTTACGCCAATACAATTACAGCAAATGTTGAATTTCTTATCGAACGTAGTGGGTATGGAAGTGGTAGAATTATCACAGACGCCGATGGCCTAAAAGTACGTGGTGATAGTGGTAAAGTATTGAAACTTGGTTCTAACGCAACCGACGTTACAACAATTGAAGTATCTGGCGTAATTTCACATACCGCAAATATGACTTTTACTGATGATTCTCAGATTCACATTGGTACTGGTGGTGATCTGAAAATTTATCATGATGGTAATCATAGTTATATTGACGATAATGGTGGGACAGGCAATCTCTATATTAAAGCAACAAACTTTCACCTTACTGATCAAAATGGCGAATCTAAAGTAGGTATGATTGGTGATGGTGCTGTAACACTGTATCATGATAATTCATCTCCAAAACTTGCAACTGAAACTGGAGGCGTTGCCGTAACCGGTACCATGACTGCAAATGCTGTAACAGTTGATCATGGTGATATCACTGTAACAGGGTCTGGTAATAGAGCGATTGGTATTACTTCTGTTACTGGTTTAGCCACTATGGAAATAGGTGGTGAGACTGGAGCGTTTATTGACTTCAAAGATCCAGCAACTGATGATTTTGATATGCGAATTGGAACCACTGCTAGTGGTGGATATATCAATACAGCTGGTTCTAATTTATCAATTACTGCTAACACTACATTTAGTCGGCTTGTAACCCATTCTGCTAATTCTACTCATAATGATAGCGTCAGGGCCTTCTTCGGTTCGGATAATGATGCGCATTTCCGTCATGACGATGCAAATTTCTATCATTATAATGGGAAAGGTAACACATTAGCATATTCCGATACTTTCCAATTCTTTAGCACAACTGGTTCAGAAACATTTGCTCAATTTAATCATAATGGTGCTATCAATCTCTATTATGATAATGCGTTAAAGTTTGAAACAATGTCCACCGGTACAAAAACAACTGGTGAAATATATGTTGCGGGTGATACAGCTACTTATGATGATACACCTCAAGCAGCAGGATTGAATTTTTATTACGAATCCGATACTGGTATAGCTACCATTGGATCTTATAGCGGAGGGGGCGGTACTGGATTAGAGATTAGAACAAATGCCGGCGGTGCTGCAAACGAGCGTGCATTATATTTTGATGGTGCTGGCCGATCAACATTCTATGCTAATACTTCATGGGGAGATAATATCCGGACTAATTATGGTGCTGGGAATGATGGTTCTATCTATTCAGATGGTGCGAACTTTACATTTGCATCCGCCGCCGAACATCATTATAGTGATGCCTTCCAGTGGTCTAAGGGCAATGCCACCGAAACAATTATGACTGCCGTAGCTGATGGTGCTGTTACTCTTTATTATGACAATACTGCAAGAGTTGCAACGACAGCTACTGGTCTTGATGTATCTGGTCGAGTTGCAGAAGATCAGTGGATAAATGGTTCAGCTAGTGGTAATCAACAACCAGACTTTTCTTTGTATAAAAACCTTTTCTATACATTAATTGGAAATATTACTCTTCAAAATTCATTTACAAGTACAAATGCGGTAGGTCAAACTGGGCTTATTATTTTACAACAGGATGGTACTGGTAGTAGAACATTATCACTAGAATCATATTATCATACTCCAGGTAATGTTGCACCAACTTTATCTACTGGTGCGAATGATATTGATGTTATTCCATATTACATTGCGTCTTCAACATCCATATTACTTGGACAATTAACAAGAGATATATCATAGAATGATGGTACATTATAAATAGTAGTGAAGGAGAAACATTCAATGAGTGATGAAATCAAAACAGCTATTAGTGATTTACTTGGTGGTAAACCGGCTAATTTTAAGAATGCAATTAATGATGTCCTATTGGACAAAGCACAGGGACAGATCGATCAAATTAAAACCACAATGGCTTCGTCTTGGTTAAACGATTCTGAGGATGAAGTGCCTGAGGTTGATGCCGAATTAGCAGCAGAACCTGAGGTAGAAACCGAACAGGAGACCGAAGATGAAGAAGTTTAAGACTCTTTTTGAGGCTGATGCTAAAGATTATGTGCGCAAAGATGACTCTGATGAAGAAGGTAAAGGTGAAAAACTCCCTTCTAAAAAAGAGCGTGACTTTGCTAAAGATCATGAAGTAGAAAAAACGGATCATCCTACTGCGGGTGATGTTGCTCACACTGCTCCACATGATGCTGATGGCCATAAAGAGAAGGGTGGGGAAAAGAAACCCCTAAAAAGTTATAAAGATCATATTGCTACCCAAGGCACTGCTAAAGCTCGTAAAGGCGATAAAAAACAAGGTGATATTAAAGCTGAAAAAGTAAAAGAAGGCTTTATTACTTTGCAAGATGGCTCTGAAATCGAGTTAGATGAAGTGACTGCCGAAAAATGGAACAGTATGATTCCAGACCTTAATGATACAAATAAAAATGGTTTGGCTGATTTAGCAATTAGAGATCTTGAAGGATTTAATTCAGTAAAAGAATTTGTAGGAGTATAAGATGGCTGGAGTAATTAGACCCGTTTCAAATACAGTTAATCTTAATGCTGCAACCGATGTATTTAAGTGTACTGCAGTACGCTGTATTAATTCTGGAACAACTGCAAGAACTATCACAGTAGCAAATACTGCTGGACCACAAAATGGTGGTGGAGACTATCGTACTGGACCAACTGCTGTTGGTCAGGCTGAAGTATATCTTCATGCTGCAGTCGGAGCTGAAGTTATTATTATTAAAAAACCTACAGATACTCTTGCTTCTCATTCTGAAGTTATTGCCCATGGCATTTCGCAGGTAGGTGGGTAATGAAGCTATTTCAAGATATTAATGAAGATGTAAGTTTTCTTATTGAAAAAAATGAGGAAGGCGAAAAAGACTTCTTTATAGAAGGTGTCTTCATGCAAGGCGGTATCAAAAATAGAAATGGTAGAGTATATCCTGTTGAAGCTCTTGCAAAAGAAGTTAATAGATATAATAAAGAATATATTGAGAAAAACCGCGCCTATGGTGAACTCGGTCATCCAAATGGACCAACGATTAATTTAGAGCGTTGCTCCCATATGATTAAAGAATTAACACAAGATGGCAAAAATTTCATGGGTAAGGCCAAAATTATGGATACCCCTATGGGTAACATTGTTAAAAACCTTATGACTGAAGGTGCGACACTTGGTGTTTCATCAAGAGGTATGGGTACTCTGAAAGCTAAAAATGGTTATCAAGAGGTCCAGTCTGACTTTCAGCTCGCAACCGCGGCAGATATTGTCGCAGATCCTTCTGCACCAGATGCCTTTGTGAATGGTATCATGGAAGGTGTTGAATGGATTTTCGATAATGGAAGATGGACTCAGCAGCAACTTGATACTGCCAAGACAACCATCAAAAAGGCCTCTTCTAAAGATTTGGAAGAAGCAAAAATTAAAGTGTTCAAAAGCTTTATTAAAAGTCTTTGATATTATAAATAATTACGAAATGATACCAAAGGCAGTATCTGAATTATAGGAGATACCAGATGTCTGATAAAGAACTCGAAGTAACGGAAGAAGAAGTTCTTGAAGCAGAAGCCGAAGTGGAAGAAGTTGAAGCTGTAGAAGAAGATTCTATTGATGAAGCTAAAGCCAGTCACGGTGACCCTTCAGAAGTTCCGGAACCAACAACTAAACAGGCTGCTCCTCCTAAGACCAAAGCTGGTATGATCCAAGCTATGGTCGGTGCCATGAATGGCAAAAAGAAGGACGAGCTTAAAGCCGCTTATTCCAAAATCATGTCCGATATCGAAGGAGACGACGAAGACGATGATGATGTTAAGGAAGAAGTAGCTACCAAAGAACCCATCAAAGTTTCACCCGAAGATATTGATCTTAGCAAAGATGTTGAGGCACTTTTCG